>MDSV01096745.1_pt1 | contig 12094 bp, 11 predicted proteins | sample 810851 | NCBI WGS metagenome assembly MDSV01 (sample SAMN05326640, study PRJNA326480) | marine metagenome | isolation source: seawater | place: Atlantic Ocean: North East | collected 2012
CATCTCCAAAAAAAACAGTTGTAACTTTTTTAGAATTTTTTAATTTATTTGCCCATGCAAAACCTGCAGCTATAGGAATTGAACTACCAACTATTGGCACAGCTCCCATCATGCCTACTTTAATATCAATTAAATGCATTGATCCGCTTTTTCCTTTAGCACAACCAGTTTCTTTTCCATAAAGCTCACTAATCATTGCCTTTAAATTTCCTCCTTTTGCTAAATAATGAGCGTGAGGTCTATGTCCGCTTAAAATTTGATCAGATCTTTTTAAATTTTTACAAATTCCTACGGCGACAGCTTCTTGTCCAATGGATAAATGAACGGGACATCTCATTTCTTGCTCTGAATAAAGTAGAGATATTTTTTTTCCCACTTCTCTTATTCTATAAATTTCTTTATATAAGTTTTCTTGAATATTTTTTTTCATTTTTTTAAATAAAACTTATTTATATGTTTGCATATATTATAAATTTCTTTAATTTTTAAAAATTGATTTATAGGCAAAGTTAAAATTTTTTTTGCTTGCATCTCTGTCATTGGGAAACTTCCTTTATTATAACGCAAAAATTTAGATGCTGGTTGCAGATGAATTGGAATTGGGTAATGAACAGCCGTGCTAATTCCATTTTTAAGTAAGTACTTTCTCAAATCATTTCTTCTATCAACTTGAATCACAAAAGTATGATAAGAGTTAAATTGATATTTTTCTTCTTTGGGGAAAAAAACATTTTTTAGATTTAAATATTTTTTATAATATTCAACATTTTTCCTTCTTATGGCAATTACTTTTTTAAGTTTGGTTAATCTGTAATTAAGTACTGCTGCTTGAAGATTGTCCATTCTAGAAACGTACCCAAAATTTTTTATTATATTTCTATCATTTGTCATTCCATGATTAATTAGATTTTTAGTTTGAGTATAAATTTTCTCATTATTTGTAGTCAAATACCCTGAATCTCCTATAGCATTAAGATTTTTTAAAGGGTGAGCGGAAAAACATCCTATTTTCCCAAAAGAGCCTGTAGGTTTATTTTTATAAAGGGAACCAACAGATTGAGCCGCGTCTTCAATGATTGGAATATTATATTTTTTAGAAATTTTAATTATTTTATCCATTTCAACAGGCCTTCCTGTAAGATGAACTGGTAATATTGCTTTTGTTTTTTTTGTAATTGCTTTTTCAACTAAATCGGGATTAATATTTTGATCTTTTAGAACATCAACAAATACGGGTCTTGCGCCTAGGTGAACTATAACTGCTGTAGAAGCTATAAAGGAATTTGGAACGGTAATAACTTCATCTCCCCTTCTTACACCTAATAAATGTAAACCAATAGTTAATGCATCTGTGCCACTATTTAGTGCCACTGCATATTTTGTTTTACATAGTTTAGCTATTTTTTTTTCAAAAATTTCTACACTCTCCCCTCCTGCCCAATTTCCTGTTGAAAGAGTTTTGTTTATAATTTTTAATAAATTAGTTTTTTCATGTTTCCATTGAAGGCTTAAATTTACGAAAGGTATTTTTCTAAAAGTCACTATTATGAATAAAAATTTTTTACTGTTTTAATTATATAATCTAATTGTTTTTTTTTAAGATGTTGATCACAAGGAAAAGTTATAATTTGCGTTGCATGTCTATCTGTGACAGGAAAATCTCCTTTTTTATACTTTCTAAATTTTAAAGCTTTTTGCAGGTAAATAGGTACTGGATAATGAATTTTTGCTTCTATTCCTCTTTTTAAGCAATATTTTAATAACCCATTTCTTTTTTTTACAAAAATTGAATATAGGTGATAAACAATCTTATAATTTTTTAAACGCGGTGGAATAGTTACCTCTGATATTTTTAAAAAATGTCTGTCGTAATAATTAGCATTTTTAATTCTCTTATTGGCAATTTCTTTTGCTTTTGGCAACAACCAGTTTCCTACTATTGCTTGAAATGTATCTAATCTAGAATTATACCCTAAAATTTTTACTGTATCTCTATTTGACAGTCCATGATTTCTTAGTAATTTAAGCTTCTTATAATAACTAAAACTATTTGTAGTTATAACTCCTCCATCTGACCATACATTAATATTTTTAAGTGGATGCAGTGAAAAAGTTCCAAAACTTCCCCATGTACCAGCGTTTTTTTTATTTATTGATCCTAATATTGACTGACAAGCATCTTCAACTATAGGTATTTTATATTTTTTACTTAATTTAATCAATTTCGGCATATTGGTCATGTAGCCAGTAAAATGAACAGGAACTATTGCTTTTGTTTTTTTTCCTATTTTTTTTTCTACTAAATTTACATTCATGCAAAATGTATCGTCACAATCAATAAATACAGGTTTTGCTCCAATCTCTGTAATTGCTCCGACTGTAGCAACGAAGGTATTAGCAGCTGTAATCACTTCGTCACCAGATTTAACACCTAAAGCTACTAAACTAAGTTTAATGGCATCTGTTCCAGAATTAACTCCAATTGCATATTTGGTACCGATAAGATTTGCAAATTTTTTTTCAAAAATACTTAACTCTTTTCCTAACGTAAAATCTCCAGTTGAAACAAATTTTTTTAACTTTTTCCAAAGTTCTGGACAATTAGAAAATTGTTGCTTTAGATATGAATATCTTACTTGCATCTTAGTTTAAATTAATTTTTTGCATTTTTTTAATATTAAAGTAATTTTCATCAGAAAATGTATTTATTAATTTTTTTTTATCAAAAGCTTGGATTAAATCTTTTATTGCTTGGTCTATATTTTTTTTTGGTCTAAATCCTAACACCTTAAATATTTTTTTTGATGATATATGGTAAGATCTATTGTCATCTGTCTTTTTATATAATAATTTTACTTTACCGCTTATATTTTTTTTGACATTTAGTGCTAAATCTTCAACTGATTGATTTTCAAAACCAACATTAAAAATTTGATTTTTAATTTTTCCTGAATCTGAATTAATTAAACATATATAAGCGCTGACCATATCATCTATATGAATGTTTGGTCTAAGTTGCTTTCCTCCAAAGATAGTAATTTCATTTTTATGGTAAGCTAAATTCGTTAAAATATTTACTACTAAATCTAATCTTTGTCTTGGCGAATAACCACATACAGTTGCTGGTCTAAGTATAGCACCTACAAAATTAGAATCTGTATAGCTTAAAAGAACATTTTCACATTTTACTTTAAATTTTGAGTAATCTGTAAGTGGCGCAAGGGACTCTTCCTCTGAAACTTCCTTTATATCTTTAACACCATATACGCTCGACGATGATGCATATATAAATTTCTTAATTCCTGATTTTTTAGCACTAATTATCAGAGGTTCAAAATATTTAAAGTTTATTTCATAACCTAACTGGGGGTTTAATTCAAAGCTTGGATCGTTAGATATGCATGCTAGGTGTATGATTACGTCCTGATTTTTCATTGATTTTTCTAGTTTAATAATATCTCTAACATCACCAACTATAATTTTTAAATTAGGATGATTGTTAGGTAAGACATTTCCATAAATCATTAAATCATAAACTGTAACTTGATATGAATTTTTTAGAAGTTCTAAAACTAGCTGTGAACCAACATAGCCAGCTCCTCCAATAATAAAAACTTTTTCTTTTATTTTGTTACCTTGTGGCATCTCTAGGGTTATTTAATTGCAAATTGAATTTGTCTTAATAACTCTTCCTTATTAATAAATTTACTATTTCCTATATTTTCAACGGCAGTAGCACCTGCTAATGAACCTAGAAATAGGGCTAGATCATTTGGTATTTTAATTTTTATACAAAGAGAAATAATAGCTAACATTGCGTCTCCTGCACCAACTTTATCTATAACTTTGTTTGCAAAAGCTGGGCAGTAAATTGCTTTACCATTTTTATTAATTAAATTTGCACCATCTTTACCTCTTGTTACAATTAAATTATTAATTTTTAAATCTTTTATAAGCTTTAAAGCCATTTTTTCTAAATTTCCAATTTTATCTCTCATTTCATGTCTTAACTCGTTTTCATTTATTATTAAATTATCAATTTTTTTATACTTTCTCAGAGAATGATAACCATGATTTGATGCATTAATTTGTGCATTTAGAGAGAAAAAAGTTTTAATAGAATTAAAAGTTTTTGCTACTTTTTCTGAAATAAAACCATGCCCATAATCTGATACTAGAATTAAATCAGATTTTGTTGCTGCTTTTTTTATTCCTTTTATAAATTTAATTTCTAGTTTTTGTTGTAATTTGACATCATTTATAGAATACACACCTAAAAGCTTATTTTTAGAAATATTGTCAATAAATCTTTTTTTAATAATTGTTGGACTGTTTTTTTTATTAAAAAATTTTGTTTTTATATTTTTTTTTAAAGAATTTTTTATAAAATTCATATTTTCACTATTTTCTCCAATTAATGTAAAAAAATTAACTGTTTTACAAAATGCTGATAAATGATTTGCAATTGCTGCTGCGCCACCTAAGTAATTTTTTTCTGTTTGCTGCTTCATCACTAAATGAGGTTCTTTTCCTGATTTTCCAAGAACATCACCAAAAACATACTGATCTATTATAGTTTCACCAATTAATAGTACTTTAAGTTTTTTTAGATCTTTTATTTTTTTGTAAATATATTCAAAACTATACCTGCTTGAAATATTACTTAGAAACTTTTTTTGATTAAGATTGTAATAATTGAAATGACTATTAATTAAATTACTAGAGCTAAAAGTAATATCATTTGAATAGGCAATCTTACCTCCATTTCTTTTTACACAACTAATTTCTTTTAAAATATTTTTTGTTTTATCTTTTTCAACATCTTTATAATCTGGTCCCTTGAAATATATATGAGGCTTAATAGAAGATATTAATTCTTCAGAAGTTGTATGATAATTTATGTGTACTGCATCTATACAATCTATTGATGCCAAAACCTCTGCTCTTAAATTTTCACCAAATATAGGTCTGCCTAAACCCTTATTTACATACTTATCTGACGTGATACTTACTACTAAAAAATCACCAATATTTTTGGCTTCTTTAAAATGTTTTATGTGTCCAACATGAATTAAATCAAATACACCATGACAGTGTATTATTTTTTTATTTTTTATTTTTTCAGTTTTAATTTTTTTTACTAGTTGGTCAATTTCAAGAATTTTTTTCATTAAATATACCTATTAATTAAATTATCTTTTTTTAAGATAAAAAAACCATTTTTTTGTTTCCTTTTTAATTTTTTTAGGTGTCCAAACAGGAGCATCCTTCCAATCATTTAGATTGTGTAGCATTAATTTTATGCCCTTCTCTATCGAAATTTTTGGTCTCCACCCTGTAGTTTTTCTTATCTTAGAAATGTTAGCAAATGTGATATCAGGCTCTCCTGGTCTCTTGGGAATTTTTTTTTTACTACCGCCCAAGAGTTTTACTATTCTATTTATACTTACTGTTTTTCCACTACCTACATTAAGAATACCGCAACTTAAATTGTTTTTTTTATTCACTTTAATCATTGCATCCACAACATCTGACACGTAGGTAAAATCCCTTGTTTGATTTCCACTTCCAACAACTGTAAATGGTTTTTTTGCTATCTTTTGGGCAAGAAAAACTCCAAAAACTGCCCCATAATTTCCCGAAGTTCTTGCTCTAGGTCCATATACATTAAATAATCTTATTGAAGAAGCATTCAAATTGTAGATTTTTGCAAAATGGATAACTAATTCCTCTCCTAATCTTTTACTTAATGCATATGGATACTCGGGTGAAATTTCAGAATTTTCTGGAGTTGGAAATTTATTAGGTATTCCATAACAAGATGAAGAAGCTGAATAAATAAATCTTTTTACTTTATTATTTATAGAAGCTTTCAAAACATTAAAGGTACCAGTAACATTAGTACTATAATAATCATCGGGGTTTTCTATACTTGGAACAATATCTGCTAGTGCAGCTAAATGAAAAACATTATCTGTTTTTTTAAATAAGTTATTTATTGATTTTAGATTTCTTATATCTTTATTTGCTATAGTTATTTTGTCTTTAATTTTTTTTAAATTACTTCTTTTTCCAAGTGAAAAATTATCTAATACCAGGACTTCATGTCCTGCTTTTACCAGTTTTTCACATAAGTGACTTCCTATAAAGCCTGCGCCTCCTGTAACAATTGATTTCATACCTTTTATTTTCTAATTTTCCTTAAAAAAGATGGTGTCCAATTTTCCTTAAAGCCCAAAGCTTTATCATCGACAAATAAATCATAATTTGGCTTGCCAAGTATTAATTGATTAAAATTTAATTTCCATTTTTTTAATTGTTTAAAAGTTTTTTTGTATCCATGTCTACGAGCTTTTTTTTCATCACCTTTAAATTTACCCATATATCTGGCTGTAAAAATTTTTATTTCGTAACCATTTCTGTACAAATTATTAATTAATTTTATAATTTTTTTTTTTGGTTTTGACTTTTTATATTGCCTTCCTTTAGTTGTGCAAATAACATTGTCTAGATCAAAACATAATATTTTTATTTTCATAATTTATAATTAAAATTTTTAATATCAAAAAAAAATTTATTGAATATTTTTTTTGTTTTTATTTTTTTTAAAATTTTTATAATTTTTTTTGAAGCCCCTGGGTTTCCATATGGATTTATATTTTTTTTTATATTACTTTGAAATTTTTTTGATAATAGTTTGTTAACTGAATAAAGAATTTTTTTTTTTTTAATTTCTGTATTAATTACACTTTTAGAAATTATTCTTCCGGATTGCCTAGTTCCAATATTAATAGTTCCTTTTTTAAAATAAGGCATTTCAAGAATACCACTTGAAGAATTTCCTATTATACCATCCACTTCCTTAAGAAATGAAAAATAGTTTATATGGCCAAGAGATTTAAAAAAATATGAATTTTTATTTTTTATAATAAATCTTTTAATTGCATTTGTAATAATTTGGCTTTCCAAATCTGCACCGGGCATTGTAAAAATTAAGTTTGTATTTTTTAATTTACTTAGAGCAGACAATATTTCATTTATTTGTTTTTTTGCTAAATTTTTATTTAATGTTTCAGGATGGAAATTTACCAAAAAATTTTTTAAATTAAATTTAAAATTAAACTTATTTTCTAGCTCTTTTTTTGTTAATAAATTTGTTTTACTAATACTATCAACACCTAACCCTCCAACTACGTAAACGCTATTTGGACTTTCGCCTAATTGAATTACTCTATTTCTATAAATTTTATTTGCTACAAAATGTATATGGGACATTTTTGTAATAGAATGTCTAAATGCATCATCAACTACTCCTTGGGTAACTTCTCCCCCGTGTATATGTGCCACTGGAACCCTATTAAGATGTGCGGCAATTGTGGATGCCAAAATTTCATATCTATCTCCTAGTACAATCAATATATCGGGACGAAAAGTTTTAAATATTTTTGATGTTTCTACCACACACTTTGATAGTATTTTTGATATTCCTATTGGATTATCAGAATTTAATTTACATATTATTTTTTTATCTATCTTAATTTTGCTTTCTTTAATTTCATTAAAAGTATAACCATATTTTTTTGAAAAATGTGCTCCAGATGCTATAACTTTTGATGTAAATTTTTTATTTTTTTTTATACTAATAATTAAATTTTTTAAAAGCCCAAAATCTGCTCTGGTGGAGGTAATAATGCAAATCTTCATTTTAAATATATAAAATCATCAATTTTAAAATTTCTTTTTGCTTTTTTTCCTATTACTTGATTCCAATAAATCGGAGAAATTCCACCTTCAGGCCTTTTGCAAATAAGATTGGCTTCGGAAAATTTTTCACTTTTTTTTATATTTTTTTTAGCTACTATTGATTTTCTTACAAACTTTTTATTTTTTAATTCAGTTTTACTTGGTTTTTTCAAATAGCTACCAAGTAATATTTCTGTATTTCTTATTGATTTTACATAATCAGTAAATTTATTAGGTTCCATGCTTGCTCTGTGATCAGGTCCCTGCATATTTTTTTTTAATGTTATATGCTTTTCAAGTACTTTCGCTCCTAGCGAAACAGCTGCAATAGCCGTCTCCTTACCAATTGTGTGATCAGAATATCCAACATCAATATTTAATTTTTTTTTTATAGTTTGCATAGCAAGCAAATTAACATCTGTGAGCTTTGTTGGGTAATCTGTATGACAATGCAAAATTGTTATATTTTTTTTTTTAGCTCCATTGCTAACTAATATTTTTATAGCTTGTGAAACTTCATTTAAAGTAGACATTCCTGAAGAAATAAATATTTTTTTTGCTTTTTTTGCTACATTTTTTAAGAAAATATAATTATTTATTTCACCAGACGCTACTTTGATAGTATAAATTTTTAGACGAAAAAGTAAATTTAAACTTTCCATATCAAAAGGACTTGAAATAAAATGTATTTTTTTTTTATTACAATATTTAATAATTTTATTATGATCGGTATCTGAAAGCTCAAGCTTTTTGAGCAAATTAAATTGCGTTATTTTTTTTCCTAAATTTTTACTTTGATATTTAGCTATCTTTGTTTTTAAGCGAACCATATTTTCTGCTTTAAATGACTGGAATTTTACATAATCAGCGCCAGATTTTTTTGCAACATTAATAAGTTTTTTTGCTATATGAATACTTCCGTTGTGATTTACTCCAATCTCTGCAATTATTTTTGCTCTATTATTTCTCATAAAATTTTTGAATAATCTTTTAAATTTTTTCGTAAAAATATTTTTGCATTAATAAAACAATTTTTTCCTATTTTTAAGTTTTGTTTAATAACTGAACAACTCCCTATAAAAGAATTTTTTTTAATTATAACTCCACCATTAACAGTTGCTCTTGTGGATATATGGCAATGGTCTCCTATAATAACGTCATGTTCAATTAAAGATTTGCTGTTAATAATACAATTTTTTCCAATCGAAGCACCGGCGTTAATTACTGATCCATGCATTACGATAGTTCCTTCACCTATTGAAGCATGTTTAGAAACATATGCTAAAGGAGAAATGATGTACGGAAATTCAAAGCCATAATTTAAAACTTTTTTAAATAATTTTTCTCTTATAGTTGAATTTTTTATATGACCCGTAGCTATTAAAGCATATTTTACACTTTTATAAATTTTTTTTAGATTTTGATCATTTCCTATAGTTTTATAATCAAGTAAAAATTTTTTTCTTTTATTATCTATTATGCCAGCAATTTTAAATTTTTTCTCCATTTCAATTACATCTATGCATGATGTGCAATGACCACCAGCGCCAACTAGAATAATTTTTTTCATAACTTTATTTTAAAATCAAACTTTGGCTACTTGGTAAGTTTATTATTTTGCTATAAATTTCTTTTGCCCCAGATAGATTCATTTTTTGACTTTTTTTGTATGGTTTGTGTTGAGAAATTAGTTTCCATGCTGGGCGAGCATAGATTGATTTTTTATGTAATTTTTTTAAAATTTTATTTTTTAAATTTTTATTGTTATTATTAAGAATCAAAGTTTGTAACCAATAATTGCTATTCACATTCTCAAGTTCTTTATATAGGAAAATACCATCTTTATTATTAAAAACATTTAAATATTTTTTAAACAATGACCTTTTAGCTTTTAAAAAAATATTTATATTTTCGAATTGTGCTAAACCTAATGCTGCATTTAAATTTGGCATTCGAAAATTGTAACCAACTTCATCATGTAAATACTCCCATTTATGTTTTAGTTTAGCAGTTGTTGTTAGATGTTTAATCTTTTTTGCCAATTTTTTTTTATTTGTTAGCACCATTCCACCACCACCCGTTGTAATAATTTTATTTCCATTAAAACTAATACAACCTACATCTCCGAATGTTCCTAAGTGCTTTTTCTTATAAAAGCTACCAAGAGCTTCAGCGGCATCTTCAATTACTTTTAAATTAAATTTTTTTGCAATTTTAGTAATGCTTTCGATGCTACATGGTTGTCCAAATACGTGTACAGGAATTATTGCTTTAATTTCCTTCCCCGTAAGCTTATTAATGCATTTTTTTCCCTTAAGCGTTGTTATTTTTTTAAGATAATTATCTAATTTTGGACAATTAATCCCAAAATTATTTATATGAGAATCTACAAAATGAGGTTCGGCTCCCAAATAACTTATCGCATTAACACTTCCAACAAAAGTTAAAGCTGGTACCAAAACTTCCTGACCTCTTTTTACTCCGCATGCTTTTAGAGAAATATATATTGCTTGCGTTCCATTAACGACTGCTACAGCAAACTTTGCTTTTGTATATTCTTTAATTTTTTTTTCTAATTTATTTACATATTTTCCTGTAGAAGATACAGAATTTTTCTTTATTGTACTTTTTAAATAATTAATTTCTTTACCAAAAAATAAAGGTTCATGAAGCTGATGAGACCCTTTACCAATAACTTTTTGGATAGATTTCACAACAAAATTAACTGAAATTTTTTTCATTAATAAAATTTTTTAAATATTGTAAATATTAGAATTATAATATTTAAGATTTTCAGGTTCAGCAAACCAACTAATAGTTTTTTTCAAACCTATTTTAAATCCTTGCAAACCACTGTATTTTGGATGCCAATTTAAAATTTTTGAAGCTTTAGCGTTAGATGCATATAACCTATAAACTTCACTACTTTTTTTTCTTATTCTAGCTTTGTCTATTTTAACTTTAAAACTATATCCAAAATCTTTATTTATTATTTTTAAAATATCTTTAATTGAAATTTCAAACTTATTGCCAATATTAATAACTTCTCCAAATATTTTTTTATTTTTTATTGTTGATAAAAAAGCATTTATTGTATCCTCAATATAAGTAAAATCTCGAGTTGGAGTTAAATTTCCTAATTTGATTATATTTTTATTTTGTAATAGTTGAGTAATGATAGTTGGTATTATTGCTCTAGCTGATTGTCTTGGGCCAAACGTGTTAAATGGTCTTATAATATTTACTGGAAGCCCGTAAGACTTAAAAAAAGATAAAGCTAATTGATCAGCTCCAATTTTACTGGCTGCATAAGGGGATTGTGCATTAAGTGGATGACTTTCAAAAATAGGAATTTTTCTCGCTGTGCCATAAACTTCACTTGTAGAAGTAATAATAGTTTTTGATACGTCATTTACTTTTGCCGCATTTAATACGTTATATGTACCTACAATATTAGTATCGATGTAACTTTTAGCTGCATGGTAAGAGTAAGGTATGCCAATTAGAGCAGCTAGATGAAAAATAACATCTATTTTTTTAGTCTGTTTTTGTAAAAAATCATAATCTCTTATATCTCCCGAAATTAAATCAACATCCTTTATTATTTTTTTTATCTATATTATCTAACCATCCATGTGAATTTCTAGAATTATAGAATGTAAAAGCTCGCACATTGTAATTTTCTCTAACCAACTTTTCAACAAGATGGGAACCGATAAAACCACATGCACCTGTAACAAGTATATTCATAAAATTTACAATTATTTAATTTTGAGTCCTTCTTTATCTATTTTATATATATAATCACAATTTTCTAAAGTAGATGGACGATGTGTAATCATTATAATTGTTTTTTCTCCTTTGAAAGAATTCACTTCCTTAAGTATTTGTTTTTCAGTTTCTAAATCTAAAGAATTTGTACACTCATCTAAAATTAATACTTTAGGATTAGTGTATAATGCTCTTGCAATTGCTATACGCTGTCTTTGACCACCTGAAATTTTATCACCAAATTCTCCTATATTTGCATTTAAACCCTCATTTAAACTATTGATCAATTTATCCAATCTAGCATTAGTAGCAGCCTTTTTTACTAAATTATTATCAATTTTCTCATCGGGAAGAGCAAATGCGATATTTTTTTTAATTGTATCGTCAGCTAAATAAATATTTTGAGGAACATAACCAATCTGACTCTGCCAACTTTTAATATTTTCTGAAATACTGGTGCCGTCTATTTTTATGCTACCACTTGTAGGTTCAATGAGCCCCAAAATTATATTTATCAAAGTTGTTTTACCAATTCCGCTTTCTCCAATTATACCAATTGTAGATCCATTTTTAATATTTA
>MDSV01104055.1_pt1 | contig 12093 bp, 10 predicted proteins | sample 810851 | NCBI WGS metagenome assembly MDSV01 (sample SAMN05326640, study PRJNA326480) | marine metagenome | isolation source: seawater | place: Atlantic Ocean: North East | collected 2012
CAAACTTGATAAAGCTACTTTTGTAAACCCTGTTGTGTTTGGGTTTGTGTAATTTGATTTCATCCAATTCTTTCAGCAACGCAATCAACTCACTACCTGTCTCCTCAACGCTGATTGAATCTGTCTCGAGTTGGATACGTAATTGCTTTTTTCCCGAACTGCTAAAGTGTTGATTTACACGACGTTTCATGTTTTTACTCTTTCCGATATATATAACATCACCTTTGCTGTTGTGGAGATAATACACACCCATTGATGCTGGTACTGTTTTGAGAAGTTTGAGCAGATGCTTTGGTTTTTTGGTGTTGGAATGAGATTTGATCAGATTTTTTACAATGTGTTTTTCTCCATCTTTATGAAGTAAAATTTTCAACAGATCAAGTGTTGCTCTAGCATCGCCAGCAGCCCTGTGACGATCGCTCAAAGGAATCCCTAAACTGCGAACGAGTTTCCCAAGCTTATAAGATTCAACATCAGGGATGAGTTTTTTGGATAGTTCTACAGTGCACAGTGTTTTTCGCTCAAAATCAAACCCCAATCGATCAAATTCAGTCTGCAGCATTCGATAATCAAACGATGCATTATGCGCCACCAAGACACAATCGGTTGTGATTTCTACAACACGCTTTGCAATTTCATAAAATTTAGGAGCGTTTCGCAACATTCGCTCGTTGATTCCTGTGAGATTTTCAACAAATGGTTGTATGGGTCGTTCAGGGTTGATCAGTGATATCAATTGATCTATGATCTCTAGGCCATCGTACTTATAGATGGCAATCTCTGTGATGCCTTCTTCTCCATATTTACCCCCAGTCGTTTCGACATCAACTACAACGTACATAGGCATTAATTTCTTGCTCCGAATATACTGCTACCAACTCGAATCATATTGCTTCCACAAGTCAAGGCAAGGGGATAATCTCCACTCATACCCATCGATAGTATATCCCACTGTTGCTGCGATTGGTGTTGGTCATAGTACTGTTGCAGCGATCTAAACTCTTCTTCAATTTGGTCTTGATTGGATGTAAAACTTGCCATACCCATTAGTCCTCGAATTCGAACATTGGAGCAATCAAATTGTTGTAGGAGGGCATTACAATCTTCAAATGTAAGCCCAAACTTAGTTTCTTCCTGTGCAATTCGAACTTGCAATAAACAATTAATTACTCTATCGTTTTTCTTTCCTTGCTTTTCAATCTCATTCAATAATCTTGGACTATCAACACTATGAATGAGGGAAACAAATGGCGCGATGTACTTCACTTTATTGCGCTGCAGGTGGCCAATCATGTGCCAACGTATATTTTTGGGCAATACTGCTGCTTTATCAACCATCTCTTGCACTTTGTTTTCTCCAAAATCGAGCTGACCACTTTCATACGCCTCTTCAATGCGATCAACAGGCTTTGTTTTGGATACAGCCACAAGGGTCACTTCTGAAGGAATTGATGAAAGGATAGCAGAAAGATTGTCTTTGATCATTGTGATAAAAAATCAAAGATAAGCATACCGAGCAAAGGTTTTGGTTTGATATGGGTGCTTTTTGGGGGAAGTAAATCACATTCATCAACTGTTGAGATGATATCAGAGAAAGGAATTGGGTGGTGTTCAATACCAAAAACAAACGTCCCTTTATCTACTGCTGCTTTCATCTGTTGACCTGATCGATCATAGTTACGATAGCAATAGTTGCTTATCGTAATGCAAGTCTTGAATGTCAAGCAGAGGCTTTGCAATATCCTCATAAATGATTGTTCTTGGGATGCGACTGAGTGTTGAATTTGTAGTTTTACTGCGATTTGAAGTCAAGCGAAACCAACTTCCACCAATATACATGCAAAACTCAAATGCATTCCTTGGAGGCTTGTGCAATGACAATTTTTCTACTGTAATGCTGGTGGATAGTTGCGCAATAAAATGATCAGTTCGCAAGTCGTTTAACGTCTTAAACATTCTACAAAAACTACCAATCTCAATCTGTTGATGGGGGAGTACCATGACCATAAATTGATTTTTGCTTTGGTCCTCTTTGGCATAAGCAAGTGAAGAAAAACTGCGATGATGTCCATCAGCAATATATAGCTTATCGATCGATCGCAAAGCGTTGTTGACTCGAGTGATAAGGTTATGATGATTCATTCGCCAAAGCTTGTATTGGATCCCTTTTCTTTCAAAGGAAACAAAAGGTTTTGTGTTCGTAAACAAATAACTAATATCCTCAAGTTCCTTGTTGGGGGGATGGCAAAGCATAACTGGCTCTGCATTGAGCTGGGTGTTTTGAATATATTCCTTAAAGTGTTTTACTTGATCCTTTTTGACATCCTCATGAGGTCGTATTGTTTTGTTCACCAGCAATGATGTATCTGCACAACCAATAAAACCTAGGGTTTGGACATCGTCATCTTGTATTTGGAGAAGGTATAAGCTCGGCTCTGCATCAGTCACCAAAAGATTTTGTTTTTGATATGATTTTAATCGAGTCCTTATTTCTTCTGACTTACCAATACCAGGTTGAATAAGGGAAATAAAATCAATTTCTCCAGTGAGATATTCGGAGTAATCATCAATTTGACGATTGACCCATGCTTGCATGTGTTGTGGCTTAGGTCGAATGGCTTTAAATGGGGCTAAATGCATTGTTAAAAACAGTTTATGATTTGGTAGGCAACCTCAAGTGCTGAAGTTCCTGCCTGTAAAGATACGACAGGTTCTTTATTCTTTCTTATGGCGTCGGCAAAACTCTCCAATTCGGATAAAATTGCATTGCTTTCTTGAACTTCAGGGTTATCAAAGAAAATCTGCTTTTCAACTCCTTCTGCATTCTTTAAAATCATTGCAAAATCCTCAGGTGATTTTGGTGCATCTTGCATGCGAACAATTTCAACTTTCTTCTCAAAATAGTCAACAGACACATAAGCATCTTGCTGAAAAAAGCGAGACTTACGCATTGTTTTTAAGGATATTCTACTTGCTGTCAAATTCGCAACACAGCCATTTTCAAACTGCAATCTTGCATTTGCAATATCAGGCGTTTGACTGATGATAGTTACGCCATTGGCTTGGACATTGACAACCTTGGATTTGACCACACTCAAAATAGCATCAATGTCGTGAATCATCAAATCCAAAATCACAGAAACATCTGTTCCTCTAGGGTTGAACTCTGCCAATCGATGTGCTTCGATAAACTTGGGGTCTTTGATATACGAATGTGCTGCTCTAAACGCTGGATTAAATCTTTCAACTTGACCAACCATCCCCAACAGTCCTTTGGATTTGGCTAAAGAAACCAATTCATTGGCCTGTTCAACAGTTGCAGTGATTGGTTTTTCCAAAAACACATGCAATCCATTTTGAAGTGCTTTTTTTGCCAATTCAAAATGCGTGAGTGTTGGGGTAACAATATCAACTACATCAACAGCCTGAAGCAATTGATTGATATCCGAAAATGATCGATATCCAAATTCTCTAGATATTTTTGCTGCAATTTGAGGTTGTGCGTCATAAAATCCAACCAAATCAAAGTGGTTGGATTCCTTCAATAAGCGCAAGTGTATTTTTCCCAAATGACCAGCGCCAAGAACCCCAATCTTAAGTTTTTTGTCCATAGCGACAAATGTAGGCTTTATCGATAAATTATTCCTTAGAAAATAGCCAAAGTCTTTGTAATTTTATGACGTGATTGATACCACCAAGCATCAAGGAATGCGCAGGCATTTGGTCGAACAGCTGCGCGCCAAAGGAATTACCAACGAGGATGTTTTGTCTGCCATTGGCTCCATTCCTCGCCATTTGTTTCTGGATAGCAGTTTTGAATCGCATGCCTACCAGGATAAAGCATTTCCTATCGCTGCAGAACAAACGATTTCTCAGCCCTATACAGTTGCATTTCAAACCCAGCTCCTGCAAGCAGAACAAGGGCAGAAGGTACTCGAAATCGGTACTGGCTCGGGCTATCAAACAGCTGTTTTAACCTTGTTGGGCGTGGATGTGTATTCAATTGAAAGGCAACACCAGTTGTATCGATATAGCATGCGTCAGTTGTCAAAGTTGGGCTATCACCCAAAAAAACTAGTGTTTGGCGATGGTTATAAGGGTCTTCCTGCCTTTGCTCCTTTCGATCGAATTTTGGTCACAGCAGGTGCTGCTGAAATCCCCAATGCACTCTTGGATCAACTCGCGATTGGTGGTCGCATGGTGATCCCTGTTGGGATGGATACCCAAGAGATGATTTTGATTGTACGAACCTCTGCCAAAGAATTTGAAAAGCAAAAACACGGGAATTTTCGATTTGTTCCCATGTTGTCGGACAAGAACTGATTATCGATTCGAATAGCTCTTTTTCACACGATCGAGCTGCCTTTTGTTGTCCCTGTCTTTGATGGTTTCTCTTTTGTCATGAATCTTTTTACCTCGCGCCAAAGCAATGCGAAGTTTTGCATAGCCTTTATCGCTGATAAACAAGTTGAGTGGCACAATTGTTAGCCCCACATTTTTGACCTCTTTATATAATTTTCGAAGTTCCTTTTTTTGCAACAACAACTTTCGATCGGCTCTCACTCGATGATTGACATACCCACCATGACTGTAGGTTTCGATAGACATATTGATGACAAACAGCTCTCCACGATCATTAAATTCACAAAAACTTTCGGCAATAGAAGCCTTCGCAGCACGAATGGATTTGATTTCCGTGCCTGTCAATACGATCCCAGCAGTGTACTGGTCGATCAGCTCATATTCAAAACGAGCGCGCTTGTTTTTGATATTGACTTGTTTTTGCATGGCGCAAAGGTAGGAACTAAAATTTTGCTATTCCCAAACTCCAGGTTGACAGAAAAGGGTTTTATGCAGTTGGTGTAAGAATTGAAGTGTTGAAGAATTGGTTTATAACTTCCAATTAAAATAAAAAAGAAAGCTGTGGAAATCTTTACTGTTTGCCTTATTTTTGCATTTTGCTATGAATATGGAAAATGTAAGAGATTATCAACTGTTTGAACTTATTGAGGCAGAACACCAACGCCAACTCTGTGGGATTGAGCTCATTGCTTCTGAAAATTTTACCAGTCCACAAGTAATGGAAGCCACTGGTTCTGTATTGACCAACAAGTATGCAGAGGGCTATCCTGGCAAGCGATATTATGGTGGTTGCGAGGTGGTTGATGAGGTCGAAAACCTAGCGATTGAGCGTGTGAAAACCTTGTTTGGTGCTGACTATGCAAACGTTCAACCACACTCTGGATCGCAAGCCAACACTGCTGTTTATCATGCCTTTATCAAGCCAGGAGATAAAATCATGGGCTTTGATCTTGCCCATGGCGGACACCTAACGCATGGATCGCCTGTCAACTTTTCTGGGCGTATATACAATGCAGTGTTTTATGGGGTTGAAAAAGATACAGGCCTATTGAATTATGACAATATTCAAGCAATCGCTGAGAAGGAAAAGCCACAAATGATCATTGCTGGAGCGTCGGCCTATTCTCGTGATATCGATTTTAAACGTTTTCGAGAAATTGCAGACGGCGTTGGTGCTTTTTTACTCGCTGATATTTCTCACCCCTCTGGTCTGATAGCCAAGGGTTTACTCAATGACCCCATTCCACATTGTCATGTGGTTACAACGACAACTCACAAAACCCTTCGAGGGCCAAGAGGTGGTTTGATTTTAATGGGTAAAGATTTTGAAAACCCATTTGGTATTACCCTAAAAAGTGGAAAGAAACGCATGATGTCTTCTTTGGTGGATGGCGGCGTTTTTCCGGGTAATCAAGGGGGGCCACTTGAGCATGTTATCGCTGCCAAGGCTGTTGCCTTTGGCGAAGCTCTAACAGATGATTTTATGCACTACATTGTTCGTGTTCGTAACAATGCACAAGCCATGGCAAAGGCACTCGTTGCCCGTGATTACAACATCATTTCGGATGGTACGGACAATCATATGATGCTGGTTGACTTGCGCAACAAGGATATTTCAGGTAAAGATGCTGAACATGCCTTGGTCAAAGCCGAAATTACAGCCAACAAGAACATGGTACCTTTCGATGACAAATCACCTTTTGTAACATCAGGTATTCGTTTTGGAACAGCTGCGATTACCACTCGTGGTTTAGTTGAAGATGATATGGAACAGGTGGTTGATCTCATTGATCGAGCAATCAAAAATCACTTGGATGAAGACGCATTGCAGAGCATCGGCAAAGAGGTACATGAACTCATGTCCCATCGTCCTTTGTTTGTGGCTTAATCAATCTTCCTCTTCAAAAATGATGTGCTGCAACGCACCCAGATCGGGTGATGTTGTTCTATCAGCACCCCTCAAATCCATAGGAATACCAGCAGCATAGTCTTTATTACCCAACCCTATGAATTCGCTTTCTTGTGTGATGCGAAAGTCATTTTGTGTGGGGTTGTGGAAACTGGCGTTTTTGTTGACAATCAATTTTGGATAGTAGTCTAATGCGTTAAAATCATAGTAGGGATTTTCAAAAATACTATCATCACTCGGATCGAAACGCAAGGCTGTATGATCCAATGTAAATGATAACTCTTGTTCTCCTTTTTGTTCAACGTTAAACTCTACCGATTGATTCCCATCGATGATACAGTTGGCAAACACTGCTTTTTCGAGAGGCATAACAAAATCTTCTGTATCAGATATGGGTACATAATCATTGAGGACGACAGCAGGGGTTGAACGAAAACTGCGATTCCGATTCCAGTAGTTGGAAAAAGTGCAGTGCGTAAACTCATAAGAGCCACCTATATTCCCATAAAACGAAGCATTGCCTGCATTTCCAAAAATAGAGTTCACTGCTTTGACATGAGCTGTTTTTGCCCAAAGACCAACAGTGCTGCTATTATGAATTTGGGTTTGCTCTAATAATAGTGTTGGATTTTCTGTTTCATCATTGTAGTCCATCAAAATACCAATAGAGGCATTTTTGATTGTAGCATGACGAAATATATGATTGGTGCTGCCAGCTGTGAGCCAAATGGTACCCCACTGACCAGGGATATCTTCAAAAAATGGCTCAAGACGATCTCCCGCAAAAATCACCTCTCCCTCAAGTTGTTCTTTGTCAATACTGGGGTTGCCCAATACGTGCACACTGCTCGATTGGGCAGCAATCAAGCCCGAGTTGTCATGAAAATGAATTCGAGCACCTGCCTCAAATACTGCTGTTTTTTCAGGGGGTATGCCTGCATAGCCATAAATCACATAGGGCTTTTCATTGGTAAATACCAATTCATCATCATCCAAATAAAATCCTTCGATACCAACCATATTTCCTTCATCATCTATGCCTAAGGGCAAAATCTCTTTTATCCCATATTTGTCTCGCTCAGGATATAGAAAGATAGCGTCCTTCACCAAAGTAATGAGCTCCACAGCTTGGTTATCAACAAGCAATTGATCGTTGTAAAGAAATTCTGTGGCGTTGGGGGTGTATTCTTTTATATCAACAGTGGTTTCGATAAACACATAGATACTGTCTTTTGCAAGTAGCTCGACTTGTTCAAAACTCTCACCATGAATCCCATCGACATTGATTCGAAATTGAGATTGGCTGCCTTGCCCAAGTCGAATAGAACCAATTTCAACATTTCGATCAGATTGGTTGTATATTCTTAGGTTATAGGTTGAAGAACCAATTGAAGTAAATACAGTATCTAAATAAACAGTATCACTGCTAAATCCGATGTCTTGGGTTTGCGCAGGGGAGAAGCTGAGGTCATAATCACAAGACTTGATCAAAACAATCGTTAACAGGATAACGATAAACGTAAAAAACTTCTTCATCGTGATCTACTTCTTAATGATTTCGACCTCAAAGAGTTTGTCCCAATATTTTCCTGTCACAAAAAAAGTATTTCGTTTGGGGTGATAGGCAATTCCATTAAAAACATCGATTTGAGGGTGCTGTGTGACTTGTTCTTTTAAACCAGAAAAATCAACAACCCCAACCACCTGACCACTCGTTGGATTGATGATAATCACCACCTCTTTGTTGAATTGGTAGGTATTGGCATAAATCAACCCATTGGCATACTCCAACTCGTTCACTTTGCTGATGAGCTTCTTGTTGGTAACGATATCTACATAGCCATTTTCTTCAAAAGTCGCTGGGTCAAGTGTCCATAGCTTCTCACTGCCATCTGTTTTGTAGATCAGCTTTTCATCATTACACAAGCCCCAACCTTCTTTGCTTTTACGATAATCGAAAGAGCGTATGAGTTTAAAATCTGTCGGATCATACACAAAACCTATGTTTTCCTTCCAAGTGAGTTGAATTGCTTGGTCATTGATAAAAGTGAGTCCTTCTCCAAAGTAGGAGGCATCTAGCGAGAGTTTTTGAATCACTTCCCCAGTCTTATAATCTGTTTTTCGAATCGAAGAAAGGCCATATTGCCCAGTACTTTCGTAAAGCTCCCCCTTATAAAATTCGAGTCCCTGTGTATATGCATTTTTATCATGCGAGTAGGTATTGATGAGTTTATAAGTATAGATTTCAGGTGCTTCCTCAGCAAAGACTGTGAATTTTTCTTCAACTGAAAAGGGCTTGCTGTCAACATTAAATTTGGCAATCAAACGATGATTCCCAAGCGCATTGATCACTTTAAAACTGCTTTCAATCAAACTGTCATTGAGAGAATAACGAACATCTTGAATGTCGTGTTGCTTTGGGTTGGATAGCTCGAAAAACAAGGTATCCCCAACAGTCAACTCGTTTTTGGTGCTGTTTGTGTTTAGGGAAAAGTGCCCTGGTGCAACTGAACTACATCCAGAAAATAAAATAAGAGCAATAAAGCCGAGAATCCTCATATTTTGAAATAGATAACGAAATTATTCAATAAATATTGAATGAAAAAATCCGAATCAGGTATATTTGCATTGGGTAAGTTCTGCACAACCAGCTCCTGCCGAATCCCCCAGGGCGGGAACGCAGCAAGGGTAGGCGGTTGTAGCGGTGTGATGTAGGTCGCTTACCCTTTTTTAACATATACAATGCAAGTTGTTTTTATTACAGGTGGGTCAACAGGAATTGGAAAGGCAACAGGAGCATTGCTCCAGTCCTCTGGCTATAAGGTAATCGGCACCAGTCGATCGCCAGATCGTTATAAAGATCATCCATTTCCTCTTGTGCAGATGGATTTACACGATGTATCCTCGATTGAAAAAGCTGTACAAACAGTGATTTCCCAACATGGCCAAATCGATGTATTGATCAACAATGCTGGGAAAGGAATCGTGGGACCTGTAGAGGAAACACCAGTCGAAGAAATTCGAAAAGCTTTCGAAACAAACCTCGTGGGAGCAATTGCAGTTATGCAAGCTGTTTTGCCAATTATGCGAGAAAGAAATATAGGGAAAATCATCAATATTACCTCGATAGCTGGGTATGCTGGTTTGCCTTTTCGAGGCATGTACTCTGCCACAAAAAGCGCACTACACATGGTAACTGAAAGTTTACGCCTCGAACTCAAACACACAAACTTACAGTCCTGCACATTGGCACCAGGAGATGTAGCAACAAATATCGTTCAGGGGCGTTATCATACACCTGTCAAAGACGATTCACCTTACAAATCGATCTATGGTGCTGCTAGAAAAGACATGGATGCACATGTTGACGATGGCGTTTCTGCCAAAACAGTGGCGAAAGCAATTCATAAAATCATTCAAAAAAACAAATTGAAACCCCACTATACTGTAGGGCCTTTTTTACAGCGTTTTTCTGTATATTTAAAATCTTATCTACCTGCAAAATTATATGAGTATATTCTCAGTAAATTCTATAATATTTAATTACAATTCTATATGAAATTTTTTATCGACACTGCCAATCTAGAACAAATCAAAGAAGCACAAGCACTAGGTGTTTTGGATGGCGTAACAACCAACCCGTCTCTAATGGCCAAAGAAAACATTACAGGAGAGAAAAACATCTTACAGCACTACGTCGATATTTGTAACGCTGTGACGGGCGACGTTTCTGCTGAAGTGATTGCAACAGATTATGATGGCATTATCAAAGAGGGAGAAGCCTTGGCAAAACTGCATGCCCAAATCGTGGTCAAGGTACCCATGATAAAGGATGGGATCAAAGCGATTCGCTATTTCTCTGACAAAGGAATTAAGACCAATTGCACACTGGTTTTCTCTGCTGGGCAGGCTTTATTGGCTGCAAAAGCAGGTGCGACCTATGTCTCTCCATTCATTGGTCGCCTCGACGATATTTCGTCTGATGGCTTAAATCTCATCGATGAAATTCGTTTGATTTATGACAACTACAACTTCAATACTCAAATATTGGCAGCCTCTGTTCGCCACACGATGCATGTATTGGACTGTGCAAAAATTGGTGCTGATGTCATGACAGGTCCTTTGAGTGCCATTGTTGGCTTGCTCAAACACCCACTGACTGATAGTGGCCTTGCCAAGTTCCTCGAAGATCATAAAAAGGGAAACTAAATTTTCTACCCCATTGCTGAAGCTGGGGTTTTATGTACTTTTGCGCCTTTAGTTAAATAATATGCTATCAGTTTCAAATCTGTCTATACAATTTGGTAAACGAATTCTATTTGATGAGGTCAATGTGACCTTTACCACTGGAAATTGTTATGGGATCATCGGCGCTAATGGTGCTGGGAAATCAACCTTCCTAAAGGTATTGAGTGGTCAACTTGATCCCAATTCTGGTCATGTTCATTTAGAGTCTGGAAAACGCATGTCTGTTCTTGAGCAAAATCACTTTGCCTACGACGAACAGCAAGTGTTACAGAGTGTTATTATGGGGAATAAACCCCTTTATGCCATCAAAAAAGAAATGGATGATTTGTATGCAAAGCCAGACTTTTCAGATGCTGACAGTGAGAGAGTAGGAGAGCTGCAAATCAAGTACGAAGAAATGAATGGTTGGAATGCAGATAGCGATGCTGCTGCGCTCCTATCCAACTTGGGAATCCCTGAAGATCTGCACTATACACTCATGGGCGACCTCGACGGAAAGAAAAAAGTGCGTGTTCTTCTTGCACAAGCCCTTTTTGGCAACCCTGATGTGTTGATCATGGATGAGCCAACCAATGATTTGGATTATGAAACTATTCAATGGCTTGAAGAGTTTTTAGCCAATTACGACCACACTGTGATTGTTGTGTCGCACGATCGTCACTTCTTAGACTCTGTTTGTACGCATATTTCTGATATTGACTTTGGAAAAATCAATCACTACAGTGGAAACTATACGTTTTGGTACGAATCGAGCCAGTTGGCTGCAAGGCAACGAGCACAGCAAAACAAAAAGGCAGAGGAGAAAAAGAAAGAATTAGAAACTTTTATCGCTCGATTTAGCGCCAATGTTGCCAAATCAAAACAAGCGACCTCTCGAAAAAAGATGATTGAAAAACTCAACATCGAAGAAATCAGACCATCATCTAGAAGATATCCAGCAATCATATTTGAGCAAGATCGCGAAGCAGGAGATCAGATTTTGAACATCAATAATCTCTGCGTGAATCAGGACAATACGACCTTGTTTGACAAAATTGATCTCAATCTGAACAAAGGAGATAAAGTGATTGTGCTTTCCAAAGATGCAAGAGCATCAACTGCATTCTACGAGGCAATGAGTGGAAATCACCCAGCTGCCAATGGAACAGTTAATTGGGGAATCACGACTTCCCAATCATATTTGCCTTTGGACAATAGTTCATTTTTCGAAAAACCCCTTTCACTTGTCGATTGGTTGCGTCAGTACGCACAGACAGAAGAGGAGCGTGAGGAGGTTTTTTTAAGAGGATTTTTAGGCAAAATGCTGTTCAGTGGGGAAGAGGCCCTAAAAATGTCAAATGTTCTCTCTGGTGGAGAAAAAGTACGTTGTATGCTCTCTCGTATGATGATGCAGCGTGCCAATGTTGTGATGTTAGATGAGCCAACCAATCACCTCGACTTGGAATCGATTACTGCAATCAACAACTCACTGATCAAGTTTAAGGGTACAGTGCTACTCACAACACATGACCACGCATTTGCACAGTCAGTGGGGAATCGAATTGTTGAGCTCACCCCAAATGGTGTCATCGATC
>MDSV01148483.1_pt1 | contig 12092 bp, 10 predicted proteins | sample 810851 | NCBI WGS metagenome assembly MDSV01 (sample SAMN05326640, study PRJNA326480) | marine metagenome | isolation source: seawater | place: Atlantic Ocean: North East | collected 2012
CTGCTTCATTATCATCTTTTAGCTCCTTTTTAAATTCTTTAATTCCTTTTCCAAAACCACCCATAAACTCAGATATTCTTTTTCCTCCAAAAAGAAAAAGTATTACCACAACTACAAGAATAATTTGCCAAGGACCAATTGCAATAAGACTAGTTAGAAACATATTGTTATTATTAGTTTTAACAAAGGTAAAAAATTTAAACTACTATATAAAAATTAAAAATAATAAATAAGGGTATTCTTATATTTGTTTAGTTATGCCAGAACAGGGTAAAATAAAAAAACAAAAAAAACAAACAAACAAAAACTACAGGCTTGCCGTTATGGAAGAGAATTCATATCAGGAAAAGTTTGCCCTGAGCCTTTCCAAAAGAAACATTTTTCTTATTTCATTCTCTGTTACTTTTATCATAATTCTTATTACAACTCTCTTGATTTTTTATACTCCAATAAGGGAATATATCCCAGGATATGACACAACAAAACTTAGAATTCAAGCAGTTCAAAACCTTGAAAAACTAGATTCGATAATGAATTCACTTGAGAAGAACGAACAGTTTATACAATCTTTTTCTAGAACAATAAACGGAGAACAGTTTACCAATCAATATGAGTACAGTAAAACAAAAGAAGTCGACATTACAGATTTAGAAGTTAATATTAACATTGAGGACTCTATACTTAGAAAAATAGTTGAAGTTCAAGACAGGTTTAATATTATAGAAAAAGAAGACGCCCTTATCGCCCTCAATCTAATCAGCCCAGCAAGCGGTATAATTTCGGAAGGGTTTGATTTTAGCGAAGGACACTATGGTGTAGATATAGTCTTAAAAGAAAGAACCCCCATCAAAGCTGTTTATGATGGCATTGTATTATTTGCCGAATGGACTTTAAATTACGGCTTTACGGTCGTTATTTTTCACAGAAACGAGTTAATAAGCATCTATAAACACAATCAGTCTGTTAAGGTTGAAACAGGTGATTTTGTTCAAACAGGAGAGTTAATTGCTTTATCAGGAAATACAGGAGAGTTCACAAGCGGCCCTCATTTACACTTTGAGCTATGGGATCTGCAAGGGCCAATAAACCCTGAGGATTTAATAAAATTTTAATATGGTTTTAGCGAAAAAGTTTTTTGCAAAAATTTTTGCATTTTTTGTAGTCTCTAAAATAAAAAAATCATATCCCAATGCTCCTCAAATTCAAATAAACACATTACAAAACCTTATAAATAAAGCTAAAAAAACAAAATTTGGGATAGAGCACCAATTTCATAAAATTAATTCTATTGAGGAATATATAGACAAGGTTCCAATTAGAGATTACGAAGACATTAAGAAATATATTGAAGAAATTAAAAAGGGCTCTAAAGATGTCTTGTGGCCAGGAAAACCAAAATATTTAGCCAAAACATCCGGCACTACTAGTGGAGCAAAATACATACCAATAACAAATGATTCCATGCCTAACCATATATTGTCCTCGAGAAACGCTCTTCTTTTCCATATATATCAAACTGGAGACACGAGCTTTTTAAGCGGTAAAACCATCTTTCTGCAAGGATCTCCTGTTTTAGATGAAATAAACGGAATTCTTATTGGAAGACTTTCTGGAATTGTATCACACCACGTCCCGTCTTATTTGAAAAAAAACAATTTACCATCGATGAACACAAATTCGATAGAAGACTGGGAGGAAAAAGTTAATGAAATATGCGAGGAAACCATTAATGAAAACATGACTACAATCGGCGGTATACCATCATGGGTTCAAATGTACTTTGAAATATTATTAAAAAAATCGAATAAGAAAAACATAACTGAATTGTTCAAAGGCTTAAGCCTATATGTTTATGGCGGAGTTAACTTTTACCCTTACGAAAAAATTTTCAACAAACTATTAGGTAAAAAGATAAATACAATTGAATATTATCCTGCTTCTGAAGGCTTTTTTGCTTATCAAAACTCTCAAAAAGACAAATCTCTTTTACTGCAATATAATTCAGGTATATTTTATGAGTTTATAAAAACCAATGAATTTAAAACTGAAAATTATACAAGATATAATTTAACGAACGTGGAAGTTGGAGTAAATTATATTATGGCTGTAACATCCAATGCGGGACTTTGGGCATATAATACTGGAGATACAATTAAGTTTACATCCCTAAATCCTCCAAAAATTTTAGTAACAGGAAGATATAAACATTTTATTTCAGCATTTGGGGAACATGTAATTTCTGAGGAAATAGAGCAATCAATTTCAGAGCTGTGTTATGAAAAAAACATAGAGGTTAATGAGCTTACAGTTGCTCCTATGATTAACCCAAAAAAAGGATTACCATATCATGAATGGTGGATTGAATTTAACAGCTCTAATCTTGATTTTGATTTGATTTCTGATTTGCTTGACAAAAAAATGCAAGAAAAAAACATATACTATAAAGATTTAATAAAAGGAAAGATATTAAAGAGGTTGCAAATAATAGAGGTTAAAAAAGGAGGGTTTAATTTATATATGAAGTCTATAGGAAAGTTTGGGGGACAAAATAAAGTGCCAAAACTTTGTAACAACAGAGAACACGTAAAAGGATTAAAAAAGTTTGCTAAATAGTGCCTTCTTCTACTATTCGAACTTTTTTATTTAAAAAATAAGTTAGTTGTCGAGAATCAGATTTTGATTTTTTCTTGCTTATAAATTCAATTTTAAAAACTGAGAACAGCTTTTCATTTAATGAAACGAGTGTTTTGTTTTTCTTTTTTACAGCAAAATCTTTGGTCTTGTCTTTATCTAAAAATAAATCCATTATATCAGCGTTTGAGATATTTCTTTTTTTGCTGAACAATCTTAGAATTTTTTGTTCTTTTTCATTTATTTCTTTAGACAAACTAGAAATAGAAATTGTATTTTCATCAAGCAAATAAGTTTGCGCAACTTTTTTATAGTAAATCATTAAAACAAGAATTAATATTACTAGAAAAGAAAGGGCAAAATAGATATAAGTATAGAACTCTTCCGTATCCCTATACAGGTATAACTCATTATCTGTATCATTTGAAAATAAAGAAGCAAGATTAAAAGACTCAACAGTTATAACTCCTGTCAAGCTGTTTTGTACAGCACCGATTAAATTGTCTTTTTTGACAACAGAATGTCCTCCAGATTTATAAAACAAGACATCATCTTTAAATTTTTTTATGGTATTATTGTTAAAATCAGCTAGATAAATCTCAGGATAATCAGTATAGCTAAAAATAAGCTTGTCATTATATGTAAAAAACCTTTTAGCGCCTTTAAATTGATTTTCAGATTTTATTAGCGGATTAGTTACGCCAAGTTTTTTCCAAACAAAGCTCTCAAGATTTAAAACATATAAGTTATCATTCCTTTTCTCTTTTTGATTATTGGATGTTCTTGTTAGAAAATCAAAAACATATAGTTTGTCATTTTTGACAAAAAATGTTCCTTGATCAATTCCGTCTGGAGATTGCCCCATAGTATTTACCATCTCCCAGTCACCACTATTAAAGTTAAATTTTGTAATTATGGATTTTGTTTGCCAAAACCCATAACCGCCAATTAAATATAGATTGTCTTTATAAGAAAAGAAGTAAGCGCCATATTGATTCCTGTGAGGGAAAGATCTGTCAATTCTTTTTATTGCACCATTTTCAAATAAGTATAATAATCCCCCACCAGGGTATAAAAGATAGTTTTTAGACTTATGGGTTACTGGCAATAGGGTATTAATATTAACGTTTAAAGACCCGGGAAACGATTCAGAATAATTTTTAAAAATAAAATTATCGGAATTTTCTGAAACATAATAACCTTTATTTGTTAACACATAGTAGTAATTAGGATTTTCGCCTTCCAGAATCAAAAAATCAGAGCTATCTATTTTTTGACAAAATAAGTTTACACTAAAAAATAAAAAAAATAAAAAATTCCTCATCTAATTGAAAAACAGATAAAACAAAATAAATAGATAAATAAAAATTATGAAGCAACACAATATGAGCGAAAAATAAGAGGATAAAACAAAGCCTAGCACCACCACTGATATAGACATAATTAAAATACTTGTTGAGGCGCCCCAATGCGACATCCCTTTATCAATTAACCTATGGTGTAAATGAACCCTGTCAGCCAAAAAAGGAGATTGTCCTTTATACATCCTGATTAAAGAAGCCCTAAGGGTATCAGCTAAAGGGTATATAATTAATAAAACAACCAGCAATGGCCTTCTTATTAAAGGATCTGTAATTATATAGTTGTCATTATCAAGAATATAAAAAACAAAAAAAGCTATCACCGACCCTAAAAGAAGAGCCCCAGTATCACCAAGAAAAACTTTTTTTGAAGGGTTAAAATTAAAAAACAAAAAGCCGGTTACAGCTCCAACAATTGACGGAATGACCAAATTCATTTCACTTGATGTTACCGCAATTATACCTGCAATTAAAACAAAAAATTTAATAGAAAGTAAAGCAGCTAAACCATCTATCCCGTCAATTAAATTAAAAGCGTTTACAATCACAATAAAAACAAAAACGGTAATCATATATGAAGCCCATAGCGGTATTTCATAAATGCCAAAAACCCCATGAAAGGAATCTATATAAACACCACTTTGGAGCAGGACTATAGCTGCAAAAACCTGTAAAAAGAACTTTTCACGATATTTTATGGAGAAGAAATCATCTGCCATTCCCGTTAATGCAACAAAAATAAAAGATATCAAAGCATAGAGGTCAACACTCATGGCAAAAACAGCTTTTCCAAACCCATAACACACACAGAAAGTAAAAAACAAAGCCATGCCGCCTGACCTTGTCGCCTTTTCTTTATGTGATGATCTTGAAACTATTGGGTCATACATTTTATTTTGCTTAAAAGCATTGTACAAATAGCCATTTAAATAATAGGAGCCAGAGAATCCAATGATTCCAAATAAAATTACCAATAAAATTAATTCAATGTTCAAAATTTATTATTTTAGAAAGAGTGAGAAATTTATGTTTTTTCTTAGTAATCTCCTTTAATGTTTCGTTTTGTCAGACAAGACTTCCAATTAACGATAGTGTGCAAAACTTTTTGTTTTCCCAATCAGTTAAAAAGTCGCCGATCATTATCACAACAAATGGAATTTTTGAATTTAAATCAGAATGGGAATACACTCCTTTTGCTGACAACTCTTTTAAAAAAGAAATAAATGAAATAGAGGTATTAAACCATGCCAATTTTTTTACCATAATAAATTCAAACCAACTATACATTGTTTCTAATGGAGCAGGTCCAGTATTTGTTTACCGCAACAACATTTTCGAAAGAATAGACAATTCTAGCCTTCATAAAAACCAATTTGGAGGCGCTAAATTTATTTATAACAATAAGATCCATATTTATGGAGGCTATGGTTTTTGGTCTTTTAAAAGTTTCATAACTTTTTTTGATGAAAACATCAGTCAATGGGACTTGTTATACAACGACAGCAAATACACCCCTGACGGCAGGTGGAAACCAATATATAACATCATTAATGATAAGCTCTATGTTTTGGGTGGGAGATCTGGTTCAGCAGGATCAAAAAACCAAGACGAGTCTTTTTCTGATGTTTTTTATTTTGATTTTATAGAAAAAGAGTTTGTTGATATTGGCAAGCTAAACCCCAGGATCAACCCTAAGTATACACTTTTTTCAGCTCCGAAAATAGAGGATAATATTGTAATCGTTAATAATAAACATTTAACCAAAATCGATTTTAAAAACATAACTTTTACTAATTACCATAAAGGAAAGGCTTTTTCAGGCATTGACAATAAGTACCCGTCCCTTATAGATGATAAAAACCTATATTATATTTCTGATCTAAATGGTGAAAAACTTTTAAATTCAATTGACATCGCTTCCATTGATACTGAATTTAATTCAGAAACCTTTCCATTAATTATAAATGAGTCTAAAATTTCACTAACACAGTACATCTTGTTCGGATTTTTTATTGCTTTTGTTTTTTGGATTATTTTAAAGATATTTTCTTTTAAAGACTTTATTAAAGGTTTAATTCTTTATGATGAAAATAACATATATTTTAATAATGATTCAGTTTCTATAACAGATAACGAACAGTCTTTAATCTCTTTCTTATCAGAAAACCCATTTATTACTTCTCCACAGGTTAATGCTATAATATCTAATCAACAGTTTGCTAAATCACATTTTACCTCTCTTAGAAACAAGCTTGTTGGAGATTTAAATCATAAGCTTTATGAACTTACATCAAATGAAAAATGTATAATTGAAACTAAATTGCCAGAGGACAACCGAGTTAAAGCTTATAAAGCTGATTCTTCAATAATAAAGAAAAAAATAAGTTTTGTAACTTTTCTTTTTAGGACTTAATTTCTTTTAAAACTTGCACTAAAGGACTTTTAAAAAGCGTATATAAAATTGAAAATATTAATCCCATAAATCCATATATCATAACCATTTGAGTTCTTTTAGGTGACGATCTGTTTACTGGCATACTAGCTTCTTTTATTATTGAAAAAACGGGGGTATCCTCACTGACCTGAAGCTTTCTTTGCTCAACCTGTTTTGATAACTCAATCATTACCGCATTAATTATTTCAAATTCAGCCTCCAACTTGTCCCTTTCATTAATAATGGAAGAAGTAACTAAATTTAAATTCGAGTCGTTAAAATAAGCTAACTTGTTTTGTGTTTCTTCAAACTCAATTCTTTTTGAATTAAACTGTTTTTCACTGTATTCAAGCTTCTGTTTAGCACTTTTTATCCTATTATTAATAACGGTTTCTTGTAAAATCTCTCTTGCATTAATACATGTGGTTGCTGCATATTCGCTACTTGGCATATTAGCTGAAAGTGTAATAAACCCATCCTTTACATCTACGCTAATGGTTATAGCTTCTGTTAATACTTTAAAAAGCTTGTATTCATATTCAGAGATAAACAACTTATTATTATTAACTGTTAAAGGTTTTTCAATTCCATTGTGATCAACCAAAAAGTCCTCCAACTTAATTTGATTTTTTTCATCAATATTGCTCTTTAATAAAGCTCTTTTAAACTCAACACTCTCCCCTATTTGAGGATACATTGTCGGAGGAATTTCGCTACCAGAAGAAACTCCACCAAGATTTATCCCAACAAGCGAAGCTACGCCGCTTAATCCTGAGGCTGGTGAAGATTCCTTTTGACTATTAATAAATGTTGTGTTGGAAGTATAAACAGTTGGCGAAAGTAAAGCGACTGCAACACCAATTAATACAAAAACGGATGAAATTATTATTATTTGTTTTCTTCCTTTCCAAGCTGTTCTCAAAAGCTCAATTAAATCTATTTCATCAGTGTTATTTTCCATTTTTATAATGATTTAATCAAAGCTATTATAGAAACCAGGCTAGTTGTATAGCCAACAATCTCACCGACATTTGTTTTGTTTGAAGATTCTGTTTTCTTCGGAACAAATATTTTACTTCCCGGCAACAATTTGGGGTATTTTTTAAAAAACATAAAAGACTTAGTACCCACCATGTTACCATTTTGATAAATAACATATACTTTAGATTTTTTTGCACCACTTTTAAATCCACCAGCCTTATTAATAGCCGATAAGGTTGTTAAACCACGATAATATGATAGCGCTGTTGATTGTTGAACCTCTCCTGATACCTCAATAGAGTTATCAAACCTAGGTACAACAATTTCATCACCATTCTTCAAAACTAAGTTGTACTGGTCTAATTTGCCTTCAGACTGCAAAATCTTATTAATATTCACGCCAAACTCAATATATTCATTTATATCAACAAGAAGTGAGTCATCTACAACAGAACCTATAGTTTCTAAATCCACAAGTCTTCTTATTTTTACACCTGTTAGCTCAGCATCAGGAAGAAAACCACCAAAATCTTCAATTAAATTATAAATTGAGTAGTTGTTATTTTTTAAAGCATAATCACCTTCATTTTGTACTAGACCTTTAACGGTAACATATTCTTTTAATTGATAACCAAGCTTAGATCTAACAACAACTAAATCATTTACACGTAATTTAATGTTTTGATCTGATTTCAAGCTTTTAAGCCCCTCTGATAAATCTACTAAAATTTGATTAACGGGATTTTTTTGAGTTGAGTCATATGTCGACCTGTAAATTGTTATTCCATTGCTTGACCCTTTATCAGTAATCCCCTTTGCCATCAATATTAAGTCTGCTACAGTAGCTCCATTAAAAAAAGGGTAGACACCAGGAGCGTTTATCTCGCCCGTAATACGTATTTGCTTTTCAGAACTTAATTCTTCAATCGAAGCTATAATTAGTTGGTCATTATTTTTTAATGAATAAGTTTTGTCTAAACTCATTGAGCTTGAAAGATCAATTGATATAACCTCCTGTTTAAAGCCGTCAAGCTCTCGTATCAAGTATGCTCTTTCCTTAAGAGCACTTTCTTTAAAACCACCAGCAGACTGAATAAGCTCTCTGACAGTAGTGTTTTTTGACAGCTCGTACAGACCCGGGATCATTATAGCGCCCTCAATCGAAACAGCATTTTTAATTTCATCTCCAACCCTTCTAGCCTCAATTACATCCCCATCATTCAAAATAAAATCTTTAAAACTTTCTTTTGAAACTGTTTCAATTCTTCTAAAAACCCCATCAATTCTTTTAATATAAACCTCGTCTTTTGTTCCAAAACTTGCTATTCCTCCATTAAAACTCATTAAATCAGAAATAGTTTCGTTATCTAAAAGCTCAAATATTCCGTTTGTTTTGAACTCTCCATTTAAAAAAACACGTTTTTTGTATGTGGGCACAAGAATGACATCTTGGTCTCTTAATGAAAACCTTTTTACAGCACCCTTTACGAAATAATTGTATAAATCAGCTTTGTAAACTTCTTTACCATTTCGAATAATTTTAATTTCTCGAAAAGAACCATTTTCATTAGGCCCACCCGCAGCATATAAAACATTTAATATGCTTGTTAAAGACGAAAGCGTATATGTGCCGGGAGCAATAACACTTCCAGTTATATTAACAATAATTGATCTGCTATTTAGAAGTGTTAGGTCAAAAAAAACTTTATTATAACTTGAATTTAGGCCGGAGTATATTTTAGAAAGCTTGTTTTTTAATTTAATTTTAGCTTCCGAAATTGACAGTCCACTCAAGTAAACTGGGCCAATTCTTTCTATCTTTAAATAACCTTCTCTACTAATAATAGAATTATATTCATTTTCAGCAGCACCCCATATGCTAATAGATAATTCATCCCCTGGCCCAAGCTCATATGAGTCTGGGGTTGCTATATTAAGATCGGGAGCAAGACTAATCTTAGGATTATTAAAAAATGATGAACCGAAAACGCCAATATTAGCAGGCTGATTGCCATTTTCAACAGTTTTGTTTTCTTCGCTTAATCCAAATAAAGAGCTAATACCGTCTCTAAACCCCGTTAAAGGATCATCTGTGGCTTCGGCACCTATTTTAAGCTGGCTAATTCTTTTTTCAAATTCAACTAAATCTGATTCAGAAGCACCTTGTGCTCTTGCGAGGGTTTTAATTTGAGACAAAGTATACCCCTTCTTTTCAGCTTCAGACCAATAACCCTTTAGCTCTTCATCGCTCATTAGTTCTAATTCCTTAACACTTGTTTTAGCATCCTTTATCTGATCTATGTCCTGACCTAAAATCATTAAAGGCATTAATAACAGAAAAACGAGTGTTTTATTTATTTGCAAGGCTTCGCCAATAAAATCACATTTTAATATGTTCATTGTATAAAATTTTACGCAGCTACAACAGATGATTTGTTTAATATTAAGTTGATGTTTATAGAATCAATGTTTATAACTACTTTATTGCAACTTATTTTATTTATAGTACCTTTTTTAAAAATAAAAGGTCCTGAATTTATCTTTATTCTTTGCCCTTGGACTAAATTAACATCAGAAAATATTAATTTCCCATCAAAATAGTCTTTAAGGGTTGTTATTTCTTCATTTTTTATTATGGCGGGCATTCCATTAATGCCTCTAACAATGTTTTTTGTAAAAGGGTTGAGATTAATCAAGGCAAAGTCAATTTTAGTTAGTTCAAAAAAGACGTAGCCACTTATAGCAGGTACTGTAACCTTTTTTATTCTGTCAGACCAAACTCTTTTAGTAACATATGATGGAACATATGAGTTTATACCCATCGAAATAAAAAATTCCGAAGCCTTAAACTCTCCTTTTTGTTTTGTTTTTGCAGCAAACCAGCTCATAACTTGTTTGCAAATATATAAAAATTTAATATTTAATTAGTTCATTTTTTCGTATTCTATTTTTAAAACACTAATTACCAGCAGTTTAGCTAGTATATATTTTTTTTTTCGTGTTGTTTTATACCCAATATTTGTTTTATTACTGAATCATTATTAAGACATATATTTTATAATATATTTATAACAATCTTCTATTTTTGTTATTATGAATTTGTTAATAATTGGTTCGGGCGCTAGGGAACATGCTTTTGCTAGCAAAATAAAAGAATCTAAACATGAAGTAAACATTTTTGCTACTAATCCAAATCAAGGAATTAATTTTATTTCAAATGCCGTTAAGGTTGATGTTAACGATTTTAATCAAATTAAAAACGTCATTATTAAATATTCTATTTCTTTTGTCCTAGTTGGACCTGAAATTCCCCTGATTAATGGTATTGTAGATTTCATTAAAGCAGACCCTGTACTTTACAATGTTTCAATAATTGGCCCATCAAAATCTGGGTCAAGATTAGAAGGAAGTAAAGAGTTTGCTAAGAAATTCATGAATAATCATAATATCCCTACAGCTTCATATATGACTTTTTCAAAAGAAACCTTAAATGAAGGAATCGAATTTATTAAGAATAATAATCCACCATATGTTTTAAAAGCAGATGGCCCTGCTGCAGGTAAAGGCGTTATTATAGTTGAGGCGGAACGTGAAGCCATTACTAATCTTAAGGAAATGTTAATTCAATCTAAGTTTGGAGAATCCTCTGATAAAGTTGTAATTGAAGAGTTTCTGACCGGAATCGAAATGTCGTGTTTTGTTCTTTTTGATGGATTAAATTATAAAATATTGCCCTATGCTAAAGATTATAAAAGAATAGGAGAAAGGGATAAAGGATTAAATACTGGAGGTATGGGGTCTATCTCACCTGTTAATTTCTTAAACAAAAACATAAAAAAACAGATTGAGAAGGAGATAATTGAACCAACAATTAATGGATTAATTTCTGAAAAAATAGACTACGTTGGATTTATATTCATTGGACTAATCAATGTCAATGGCCAACCTAAGGTTATTGAATATAATGTTAGAATGGGTGATCCCGAAACCCAAGTTGTCTTACCCAGGATAAAGAATGATTTTATGGACTTACTAATTTCATGCACTAATCAAACTCTTGACAAAGTAAATCTGGAATTTCATTCAGAGTACTATTCTAATGTGGTGCTTGCATCTGGTGGTTATCCTGAAGATTATAAAAAAGGATTTGAAATTTTAGGATTAAATGAAGTTGAGGACTCTACTATTTTCCACGCTGGAACATCATTAGATAATGATAGAATTGTTACTAACGGGGGAAGGGTTCTTTCTGTAGTATCTTCTGGAAAAACAATGAAAGAAGCATTGAATAAGTCTTACAAAAATATTGACAAAATAAATTTTCAAGGTAAAACATTCAGAAAAGATATTGGATTTGACTTATAAAAAAGAGTGTGCAGTAACATCCTTTTTCTCATCCCCTTTTTTGTCATATTTAATTAACTCAAGAGTCCAGTAAACTAGGGCTGCAGATATAACTAACATTAAGCTAAAATTGACCCCGTTTTGAATAAACCAATTTGAAATATCAAGGCGAATAAAATCAAAAGGTATAAATAGAATTTCTACAAAAAGAAATTCTATTGCTTCAAATAGGTCTTTAAATTCCATAATTAATTCTGCCCGACAAATTTAGTTTAATTTTAATTATAGTTTATATATTTAAATAAATAATTTATAATGTCAATAAGTAAAACTTGTAACTC
>MDSV01029159.1_pt1 | contig 12091 bp, 10 predicted proteins | sample 810851 | NCBI WGS metagenome assembly MDSV01 (sample SAMN05326640, study PRJNA326480) | marine metagenome | isolation source: seawater | place: Atlantic Ocean: North East | collected 2012
AATGGTTGGATGGCAAATATGTAATCATTAACTATGATATACTTAAAAACTACCACTCTTTACCCAAAGACAAAGATAAGAAAAAACAAATTTTAGATTCTAAGTTTGATTTGGTTATAATAGATGAAGCACATTATGTATCCAACGGAAAAGCTCAAAGAACTAAATTAGTTAATAACTTAACTTCTAGGATAGAAAGATTATGGTTATTATCGGGTACACCCATGACATCTAGACCTATGAATTATTACAACCTACTAAAGTTAGTTGGGTCTAGGGTGGCTAATAATTGGATTAACTATGTTAGGAGATATTGTGATGGTAAACAAATCTTTAGGGGGTACAGAAAGATATGGTTAACTTTTGGTGCTACTAATTTAGAAGAGTTACGTGATAAAACCAATGATAAAGTTTTACGTAGACTAAAAGAAGACGTGTTAGATTTACCGGATAAAATTATTACTCCTATCCATATGGAATTAAAATCTAAAACATATGAAGACGAAATGGGTGATTATCTTGACTGGAGGAGACAAAATAGGAATAAAGGATTATCTATACAACTTTCAAAATTAATGAAAGTTAGACAAATTATAGCTCTAGAAAAAGTTAAGGAGACAATTCAACTAATAGAACAGTGTTTACAACAAGATAAAAAAGTTATCGTATTTACCAATTTTACAGAACCTTTAATGACTTTACATGAAAAATATAAAAAAGAATCTGTAATTCTTAACGGTACTATGAAAAAAGAAGATAGACAGGAAAGTGTAGACAGATTCCAAAACGACCATAATGTTAAAGTTTTCATAGGTAATGTTAAAGCGGCTGGAGTAGGAATTACCCTGACTGCTGCTGAAGTAGTTATATTTAACGACTTATCTTTTGTACCTTCCGATATGTCACAATGTGAAGATAGAGCATTTCGGATAGGACAAAACAAAAAAGTATCTTGTATTTATCCAATTTACGACAATACAATAGAAAGAACCATTTATGAGTTGGTAAATAAAAAGAAATCTGTAATAGACACTGTTATGGGGGACAACATCAACGAAGAAGATATTTTAGGTGAAATTTTATTAGGTTTGTAAAAAGGGGGTTTACCTTATATTTATATAGAAAACAATTGTTATGAGTAAAAAAGAATTCACCAAAAAACAACTTAGAAAGGGGTTAACTACCCTTACAGAATCTAAAGCTGATATTAAGTCTGAGTTAAAAAAAGCTTATAAAGCTTTGAAATCACTTAAATCTTTATTAGTAGGTCATAAATCTGGAGAAGCTACATTAAGTTTTAGTGATTTGAAAAAAATTAAAACTGCCGCAAGACATATAGAGGATATATATGAAGATATGGTTGATACCGAAATGACTGAGAAAGAGAAAAAAAAGGAAGAAGAAGTGGAAAAGAAAAACGAACAATCTGAAGGTCATGGAAAAATGTATAATGCTTTTGAGGGTCTGAAAGAGGGTAAGGTTATTAAAATAACTGAAGATACTCTAAAAAAAATTGTAGGTAGGGTTATAAATGAAGGTGATTGGATGCAAGGGGTAGAAAAAGACATAGAAAAAAGAGGTACTGAAGGTGTCTTCCATAAATGGTGTGATGAGCACGGATATGATGGTGGTTGTGATAAAAAATGTTGGAGTGCTGCAAAGAAAGAAGGTGGTATGTGGAGTCGTAGAGCGGGACTTGCAAAAGCATTCTGTGAATCTAGATAATAAGTAAAAATTAAAATATATTAATAAAGGCCTTTTAAGGGCCTTTTTTAATGCCAACTTCCAAGTATTTATATAAAAAGGATTAATTTATGGCAGCTACAATAGACCCGGTAAAAAGAGAGAAATTATTTACTCAAGTAAGACATATGTTAGGTGCACCCTTAAGAGGTGTAGAACTAGAAGACGAAATGTTGGATACAGCTATAGAGTTAGCTATACTAGATTATGGTCAGTATGTACAAGATTGGTTGATTGAGAATCAATGGTCGTCTTTATATGGACAAGATTTAGATGTTATTTCCTTAACTAACGCTTTTTTAACTAGAGACCTGGATTTTGAAACCTCCTTTACTTATGCCTACTCTAAAATTGTAGGGTTACAAGCGGGAGGGCCCTACCAACTTAAACAAGATTATGTTACTTTAACTGCTGGTACACAAATTTATGAAATACCTGCGGGTAGAGAAATTAATGAAATAATGTGGTATCAAAGAGCTGAATTAAATGAAGCTTTTATAGACCCATTTTTAGGTGCTTTCGGTGGTATGGGTGGTGGTATGGGAATGGGTGGCCCTGGTGGTTTTGCCCAAATGGGTATACAAGGTTCCTACTTTTTAATGCCAGCTTTTGATGTTTTATTAAGAATGCAAGATAGAAATCTAAAAAATAGGATTATAGGTGGTGATATGACTTATAGAATCACTGCGGGTGCTGGAGGTGTTCATGGAATAAAGTACTTACACCTATATAATGTACCTGGGGGTAGATTTGATTTTGGAAATGTAGCTGTAAACAGACATAGAGTTTGGTATTGGTATTATGACTCAGGTCCAGAAAATAGAGCTGATTGTTTGGATGCAAATAAGGATATTGTTTTACTTCCTAGTGATGTGGATTTGGAGGAAATGACTTTTACTAGACTAAATCCACCAGCACAAGCATGGGTAAGAAGATACTTTTTTGCTAAAGCTAAAGAAATGTTAGGGAGAGTAAGAGGTAAATTTAGTGGTAACTTAAAGACTCCAGATTCCGAACTAACAATGGAGTATTCTGATTTATTAACAGAAGCAAAAGATGAAATGGCAAAATTAATAGAAGAACTTACAACAAGACTTGAAAGATTAAGAAATGACAAAATGCTAGAAAGAAAAGCATTAGAAGCAGAAAATTTAAATAAATCATTAGGATATAGACCTATGAATCCTGGTAATATGTTTGTAATTTAATATGGGATTTTTCACTAAAGTAGATTATAGTAGACAACTACGTCAATACAAGGGAACTAACGCAGATTTTTCAGGTTCTACCCGAATAGAAGAAAAATTAAACGTTTACGAACCAGAGTGGATATTACCACCAAGTGGTGGTGCAGGTGCTCCACGTGACCTATTATCAACCGGATATACCTTTATGGTGGGAGGTCCAACCGATACTTCTGGTACTTCTGCTGTTGCTATTACTGCTTTTTCAGGTGTTAGTGGTGTAACGGGTGTCGTTTCTATCGGACAAACACCTATGAGTCCTCATACTGGTGGTACTTTAAGTCCTGGGATTAGTGCTAGTACCCTACAAGTTAATTATAAACATTTATTGTACGCTGGGCAATTAGGTAATTCACATTTTGATGTTTCTATTGACACTTCTGGAAATATAGTAAGAGCTTTACCTTCTTCTTTAAGATATAAAACTAACCTAGAAAAAGTAGAAGATTTTAGATATAATAAACTTTTACAAATTTCTCCTTACTTTTTTGATTACATAGGTGGTGGTGGTAGGGGTTATGGGTTAATCGCTGAAATGTTAGATGAAGCTGGATTTAAAGAGTTAGTTATTTACGACCAGAAAAATAGACCAGATAATATAGAATATAAGATGTTATCGGTAGCTTTACTAAAATTAATACAAGACATATATAAGGGGGAAGAATTTTTATATAGTGAAAGTAAAGAGCACGATATAAAAACAAAAGTAGTTAGTTCAGACTATAGTACTAATGGAGAGTATTTAATTGTGGTATCACAAAAATCATCTATAACACTAAATTCTAATCAAGACACTAAAATAAAAATTAAATCATTATCGTCATGTTTGGTGTTGCCTGATAAAGGAAAAATAGATAATAAATGGGAATCTATAGAATTAGGTGGTGATAGTTGTGTAGAATTTGTTTATGTTAAGGAATTAGGTTACTGGATTATAACTAGTTCAGACGGTCTCAAGGATGTTTAATTCTTCCATAAAATAGTTTTCACTTACCTTAGTTTTCTCCCAATACACCTTTTCTTCCAGAGATAATGTTAAGATATCTTCTAACGCATCCTGGTCCGCTTCTTTTCTTGGTATTCCGTTTATTAATTCACACTGACTTTTAGTATAGTATTCCCTATCTTCAGGTTTCTTTTTAAGTAATGAATCTCTTACTTCTGGTTTAAAACAAACCAATAGAGGTTCTACTCTTTTATTAAATGTAGAAATATATCTAGGAACATTATACTCTCCTTTCATGCCATTTTCTAAATCATTTTCTGAAATAAGATAAGAATTTAATACTATTTCTTCAGTACCATCTTTTTTCTTTTTTCTTTGTACATCTCCGTGGGACATCGCAGTACCATTATTCACATAGTAAATTGTATCACCCAAAGACACCTGTATATTATTAGCTATAACTAACTCCATATGTGCTTGTCTAGCCATTAGATTGCCAGCTTTAGTTCTTTGTGTACATCTTTTTTTGTATGATTCTATTGTTTGTTTTACTCTAGACTTGTTAGCTATTTTTGCTAGTAATATATCTCTTTGGTATATTTTATCCAAATACTCATAGTAATATTCTACAAAATCGGCCCCTTTACCTTCTAATAGTAACCTTAACCCAACATCTATAAACTCCTCTAGGTATCCTTGTATTTTTTTAGATTTTATAGAGTTACCGGTTAACTTAACTGTACCATTTGGCATTAATAGAGCGTAATTTTTTCTAGCTACATTAATACAAGATGGCCATTGACCATCGGTGTCTAACCCCATTTCTCCTCTCATAAATAAATCATTATACTCAGCGACATCAGCTTCACTACCTTTATAATGTTTTCCCTCTTTAACTAATTCATTATTTCCTATACCGATATATTCTCTTTCTTCCACATCTTGTGGACATGAAAAGTTAACACCGTCTGTGTCCATCACTAATGGGTCATAACCTTTTTTCATAAAAAACCTAACCATTTGTCTAAGATATTGTCTAGCGGTACAAGTTACCTTTTCACCCATATTCATATCACCCCAAGGAAATACTTGTGGTGCTGATAAAGAACCGAACATTGAATTAATGAAAATTTTAATTGGGAGTTGTTTTCTACCGAATGATTCTGATTTTTTCTTATCGGTACTATAGTATTCTGAAGCTAAATTTTTATATCTAATTCTTGTATCTCTAAAATATTTTAACATTCCTTTCATAGCGTTAGTTATGTCACAAGATGGAAATACATTGTGTACTAATTGTATAGAAGGATAAAGAGAACTAAAATCAAGTTTTAGAACATTTGTGGAGTATCCTGTTTTTACTAATCTAGAAAGTCCACCAACAAACGGTCGTTTAGAGTCTTTTGCTGGTACCGCTAATCCTCTGTGATATGACCATGCTAACATTAACATTTTCCATAATGTAGCTGTACCCATAGTAGATACTCTTTCATATGATGTTGGTACCATACTCGCTAATAGAAATGAAGCTTGATTGAACTGTCCATCTACTTCCATGGTTTCCCATAAATCATCCATCAAGTACCTTTCCACAATTTCTGCACCCCCAACCTTCTTATAAACATTAGGAAATTTTTTATCAATATTGTGTAACCCTTCAGAACCCACAGATTTGTACTTTCCATTTTCTACATTTAGATAAAACTCTTTGTTTTCTCTATAAGTAGAGGCTATTTTATCACCAGCTACGTATACTCGATTAGGTTTTTCAGATTTAGAAAACTGAGTTATGTATTTTAGTCCCCAACTTTTTATTTCCGAATTAATTGTTTGTGCCCTTCTAACAGCGTGAGCTATATCTAAAGAATTGTACCCCCAAATTTTTATTTGTTTATAATCTTCAATTTCAGCACCTAACTTTAAAACCCCATCATTTATTTTATACCCTTCATTTGGGTTTAAGGTTTTAAACCTAGTGGTGTCCATTTGTAGTATTTCTGCTCTTTTAAACAACCAGTTCCAATCAAAGTTAGATGAATTATAACCACCTATAATTGTTGGTTTTAACAAATCTATTGTCTCAAAAAATTTATATATAGCTTCCGACTCCTCGGTTTCACTTTCACCTATTTCAATAACTTTTTCAAACCCTCTATTGTCTTTCATTCCAATCATAAAAATTCTACCATCTTCGGGGTTTAAAGCTGTTGTTTCTAAATCAAAAACAAATCTATGAATATCATCATATTCTTCAAAACCCTTAAATAACCTTTTCTTTTTTTGGACTAGATATTGTTCTATTGGGGGTAGTATCATTATAGCGTCTCTATTATCACTATCCCAAGGATTTATACCACCTTGCCTAAAAAAAGAGACTAAATCTCTATAACTTTTAGTTGTTTTTATAAGATATGTTAGTCCACCTTTTAGTCTTTCGTCATCACCAGGTTCTAATTTTTCTATAAGAATTCCATGTTTAGAAATAGCAGCCTTTTGTTGTTCTTTACTCCCATTATAAAAGTTTTTTTTACTAAGGTCACCCACCCAACAAAAAGGTATAAAGGTGTCAGACTCAATAACCTTACCCCTGTCCGGATATTCTTTAATCTTGTAAATTCTACCAGAACGCCAACCGTATTCTAAAGATACGATATATTTTTCTGGGTCGTTACCATGTAAAAATTCTTCTATTTCTTGTGTGGTTGCGTTATCTAATGGAGTTGTTGACATATAATAATAAGTTTATGTCTAAATATAGATAATAATGTTAGGTTAATCAAATAAATCTAACAAGGAGATTTAACGAAAGATTCAGTAATATTAATATAAAGATTTTCTCTAATTGGAACTATTAATTCACTATTGTCGTCATGAAAGTATATTACGAATTGTCCTTGAAATCTTCCAGTTTTTCTCACGTCTTTTGCTGTCCATTTATAAAAAACGTAGTATTCTGTGGGAGAATTTACAGAAGTTGGTGTTTTTGCTACAATACCAGCAGGTCTGTTAACTACTTTAGGTATCCCAGTTGTTTCATCTTTCATAGAAAAATATATCGAGGAGTTACTTAACTTATCGTGAAAATTCCTAAAATCATTTCTACCATCTTGTACTAACTGCATTTTAAGTACGGGTTCTATCGAGTGTTGTCTAATGAAAAATTCCATTTATCTTATTTTATTATAAATATCATATATATTATTAATCACAAAGGCATGGGTCCATCCCACTTAGAGAAACAGTTAAGTCATCCGGGTTCAGTGCGTTAACTTCTTCTAAAGTCATTGTATTGTCTACTGGAGCTCCTTGTGAATCTAGGTAGTTTATAATATCGGTCCATGTGTCACTCACACCAAAATATTGGATGAGACCATTATAGGAAACCGTAATAACAGTCGGGTACCACATCCAATGAGTACCTCCGTTTTCAATTCCGGTACAATATCTAGAATCCGGACTTCCAGCATAACAAGCTTCTTCTAAATCAAAATTACCCGATAAAAGGTCGTCATTAGCGAATTCAAAAAACCAATTTCCAAAAGGTGCGTTTTGCCAAAAGCTTGCAGGACCATAATCCTCTCCAGTATATAGAGTCAACGGGTTAATATAAAAATCGTATGTAACTGGGTCAATATCAAATACTCCCGCGTAAGATTTATTGCCACATGTAGATGTTGTAGTAGGTGAAAAATCCGTTACAGGACACGAAAGTGGTTGTGGTGTCGGTGGTGGTGTCGGTGGTGGTGTCGGTGGTGTAGGTAATTCACAATCAATACACCCATCATCACAATTCTCACATTCCTCACAATCAACCAAAGAATACCTATTTTTATTAATTAAAAAATTGTGGTATATTTCATCTGGTGTTAAAGGTTTAATGTAGTACATCATTTGGGATATACCCCCTATAAAAGAACCAGCAAAGTTTTGCATTATTAACTGTTGGTCCGCACTTTGAGATGTGTTTTGCCAGACTGTGGTTGGGTCTTGTGGGTCACAACTATTTGGGTATAATACTTCTCTTAATCCTAAAGCTCCTCCTCCCCAAGACATATTATAAGCGACCCCAACCTGAGTTTGTTTATTGGTATTTAATTGTCTAGGTATTATTTCTTCGTAGTTTTCTACAGTATGTACCCTCCTACCATTCACATAGAAAGTTAGGGTACCCATCCTATATTCTTTTTCTTCAAACCAACTTTGTACTTGTGCACCATGACAATTCCAATTAAAGTAAGCGTCTTCAATAAATCTAGGATATTCATCTTTACATGGTTTGGTTTCTGGGGAATGGGTTGGGTGACACCCAAACGGTCCACCACTACTATTTTGGTGGGTTCCGTATCTTTGAAATTTGTCTATCCTTACTTTTACTAAATCATTTATCCCCCCATTATTAAAAATTTCACAATCTTCTAGGTATATGTTACGATTAAATACCACATCTACTTGAATCCATGTATCCGCACATGTACCGCTCTGACTTACGTAAGCACATATAGGGTCTGAGTAACTTTCTTCTATAGTATAACCACAATCAAAGGTCGCACCAGTATTACATGTTTCTCCTGTTGTTATACATGTACCGGTATACCTAATAGTTTTATACCCAATTCTCATATCATCAGTTATCCTAAAACCTATTGCATTACTATATACGTCATATTCCGCACTTGGTGATTTGTTTTCACCTGTTAATTTAACTGGGTCGGAAATTTCACCACAACAATTAGTTTGTCCAGTTAGAGTAGAACAACCACTTAATGCTGGTATGGTTGTGTCATGAAAATACTTATCTTCAGCTCTCACACCTTTATAAAAGAAATAACCGTACTTATCAGTTCTTCCAGCGGTTATAATTCCTAGGCCTCTACTACTGTAGTTTAGTTGATGTCTTGGCCACCCTCCGATAACTGGTGAACAACAGGTTGAACCGCTCCTAGTGTAAACAACAGGTCCGAATAAGTTAAACCCACTAGTGTTGTAACAATTACCATAGACACCACCACTTTCTTGTGGATTGTTAATTGGTCCAACTAAAGTATCTCCGACAGTTTTTAATTTTAGATACCCCTCAAAAGACCACCCTTTATTTGGTCTAGTTGGTAGTACTTCATACGGATACCCATACAATTTATAAAATCCTTGGTAGAACCCACCGCAAAGTTCCTGATAGTAACCGGAAGAATCCGACTTATTTAGTATAGTAGTATCAGTCCACCAAGTATTAAGACCCCACGCAAACGGAACCAAACCAAACGCTTTCACTTGGTGCATTTTAAATCTTTTATCGTAGGCAAAAATATCAAACGTATTACCGGGAGGCAAATTATCATACAAAGTAATACAACTATTATCAACATCATTAACATTGTTTAATCCGTTATCAGTATTAGTCCACGCTCCATCACATATTCTAAAATTAGAAACACCAACAGGACAATCACATTGTGATTTTGCTTTTGACCACTGATTTTTACTTAAAACAACAAATGGTCTAAATCCATTATCCCCATAATAAGTAACTGTATTACCTGTAGGATATTGGTACCCACAGTCCGTCAATGGTTGATTACTACTATCTGGTGAATTAAGGTCAATCCACACAGGTAATTTATCCCCATCATTGTAATCAATTATATTGGTAGAGTAGATTACTTGTTCATTGAAGTCTTTTTCATCTGAGGCTAAAAATAAATCATAATACGAACTATAGTTTATTTTAGCATCTAACCTATTAAAGTAAAAGTTATTTAAATTTTGTGTTCCCATTATTAATAAATACTATTTGATTGGTTTAGATATTTATTTATAAAAGGAATATGAAAAGAAATGAAGCACTAACATATGTGGTTGAAGAATTAAGGTCAATCAAAAAAAGTATTTTAGAGGATAAGTCTATTTCACCAACTAGATTTTTGGAACTTTCTGAAATTTTTAAATTTAAAATAGAACCGGTTTCTGAGCGTTTTAATGCTGTGTGTTTAAATGAAATAGCTAAAATGAACACAGACGAAGAATATTTAAAAATGATTGATGAAATTTTGGATGAGGAAGAGGAGGAAACCGAAGAGGAAATAGAGGAATTGGTTGATTATGATGGTTCTATTATGAGTAGTAAAATACCTTTGGGTACTACTGATAATAAAACTATGAGTTCTAAAAAAACTACTGACCAAGTAGTACCAGCGACTAGACAGTCTGGTACATGGCATGGTGCTGGACATTATTTTAGAAGATATTGGGGTGAGTCTGTTGAAGAGGTCGCGGAAAGTGATAAAAGTTCTATTTTAGGTTACGAAGAAACCGACCAATTACCTTTTGATGATGCGGTAGAATATTATGAAGAGGATTTGGATATGGATAAGGACGAGGCTTTAGAAAGGGTGGAACGTGAACGAGGACCAAAAACACTGGAAAAAGAGAAGGTCGATGGTTCTTTTACTAGACAAAGAATTACAGAAAAAGAAAAGTTAAAAAAACTTGCAGAAGATAAAGCTCGGGACATGATTGAAGTTATCCTATCTAAGCGGTCTTCTTCTGGAGAAATAGCTAGTGAGCCGGCTGATTTAATGGATGGTAAAATTAAAAAATTAGTATCTTATTATAAAAAAGACAAAAATTTAGATGAATTAATTTCGAAGGTAAAAGAAATGTGGGGAGATGAATAAAGATTTAAAAAATGATAAATATTCTTTACCTGAAGAACTAAAAGAAAAATTAAATACTATTTTTAATAATCTTAACCCTAATCAAAAAGGTTATCAAAGATGTAAAAATTTAGTGGATGACCCACAACTAAGTTATTCACAAGCAAAAAAACTTAAACATGAGTTAGAGAATGAGTTAGAGAATAATGACTATGAAGTCGTGGGTGGTGATGATATGTTAGATTTTATAAATTCTTCTTTAGATGGTAGACGTGATATTGTACACCACTCTAAAAAAGTCAGACAAAATGCTGGTGAAGAAAATGTGTTTAAAAAAACCCACACAAAAGATAAAACAAAAAATCCGACGAAAGTTAGGAAAATAAAAATTTCTAGTAAATCTGACGATATTATTAACAATAGAGCTATTTATGAAGAGATAGATAGAATAAAACAATTATTAAAATAAAAAATTATGCCAGATTACAATCAAAACAAACCAGGTGAATCACTAACTAAAATGAGTGAACAATTTAGAAAACAAAATTTAGTTAAAAATGTATATCCAGTATCAGACAGTGACGGATATAGTTCTAACCATCCCAACGCATTAGCAAATGGTGATGATAAAGGTAGAGGTAATAGTATATATCTTGATGTTTTTGGGGAAGATATAGGAACTAGAACTGATATTATGGGTAATGGTGAGGCTAACACAGGTAGACTTAATAACCTAAAAACTAACTTATATGGTAAAGAAAATGAGTATAGTGCGGGGAATCTAGATTCAGGTCCTGGTTTTGAAGCTACTACCAGTACTCCACCAGCTTAAACATGAAGTTAATTAACTCTTTAATATCTTTAATAACGGAAGGTGTTTCCAATAGTGTTGTAAAAGACGCTATTACTAATAAACATACTTGTGATTTACGATACTTAGATGATGAAAAATTACCTAATGGTGGACAGGTACGTACAATCCAACCGGTTGCATACGGTTATTCTAAAAAAGGTAATCCAGTTATAAGAGCCTATCAAACTTCAGGGCCATCATTAAAAGTCAATGAAAAGGGAATACCTCTTCCAGACTGGAGATTATTTAGGACTGATAGGATTAAAAGTATGATTCCTAAAAAAGGTGATGATAGTTTATTCTTGACTTTTAACGAACCACCACTATATAACCCTATGGGGGATAATTCTATGACAAGAATGATATATAATTCAAAATTTTAAAAATGGGAAATATTACAACATTACAACAATCACTAATTAACGCAAAAAAAGTTATGGGTAAAGTAGAATCTGGAAATTTTACTAAAGGAAATCAAACTCTACCACAAGTAACACCATCAACAATGCCGAATATTCAAGAACATAATTTACCACCGGTACAATCTTTACCTCAAATCCCACAAGTAGATGAGGCAGCGAGACAAGACTTATCACCGAAAAAAAATATGACAGAAGAAAGAATTAGAAAGTCTAACTTACCTGATGCGATTAAA
>MDSV01116826.1_pt1 | contig 12091 bp, 11 predicted proteins | sample 810851 | NCBI WGS metagenome assembly MDSV01 (sample SAMN05326640, study PRJNA326480) | marine metagenome | isolation source: seawater | place: Atlantic Ocean: North East | collected 2012
AGCTACTTTGATGGTATCGCACCACATAAAATCGCTGCCATTGGTGACAACCTGCAAACTGATATTCGCGGCGCATTAAACCAAAATATTACCTGCGCGCTTATTGCAGGCGGTATATTAGGCGAAAAACTTGGCATTTCTCATGGCCAACTACCCGATACCGTGCAATTAGAGGCATTATGCCAGCAATATGAAACCGTTCCTGACGCAGTTTTACCAGCATTTATCTGGTAGAACTCAACCCAAAGTTATCATTATTAACGATTTATTAATTATTTTGCGCCATAATAGTTGCAATTCGTAAATCATGAGTTGGTGTATGGCAAGAAAGAATAAACCAAAAGTACTTGATAGGCACTTCAAAGAAGTAAACAGGCTCTATAAATCTTTGACCGATGAATGGTATGAAGCAAAAGCCGAAGGAAGCCTTGTTCAACAAGCAGATTATTTTCAAGGTAAACTTGATGAATTATCCAACAAAATTGATACCGTTTATACTGTAGCCGCCCATACAAATGTTACTGAGAAGCAAGTAAATCAGCAAATACCTCAACTTGATAAAATGAGGAATTTTGTCATTCACAGGCGTGACGATATGGCACATGAACTTAAGTCCACACGCACCAATGAACAATCTTTTGAAACGCTCGGAGAAACAACCTATCAAGAAGGTAAAGAACTTTTTAGACAAGGACGCTATGAAGAAGCTCAAGAATTTTTTGACATTGCTGTAGAATGTGGCCATGGCAAAGCATGCCTTGGCGCTGCCAGTATTGCCGCATTCAATGGTGATCACGATGCTGCTCGCGATTTCCTTGATATGGCACAAGAAAGAGATGTTGCAGAAAAAATGGTTGATGCCTCAAGACTAAACTGCGCCGACATGTGTCTTAAAAGAGATGAATTAGAACAAGTAGAACCCTATCTAAATGATATCACCCATCCAAACGCGAAAGTTGAACAGTTTATCCAACAACTTGAGGCAACCGCACGCGACCATACTCCCGTAGCTGAGGAGCCCACAGTAGAACAACCTTCGACAACGGTCAGAGAAACTCCAGAGCCCGAAATACCAGGACCCACCTCCCACTCTCACGCAGAAGAACGCTTAACCGAACAAGCAGCATCCGCTGAACCCGATGCCCAAAAAAGGCTTGAAGCGATGCAACCACAAGAAGCACCTCACAAAACATCACGCGAAGAAGCATTAAGAAAAGAAAGAGGCGCACCTCCTGCGTATGAAAAACCACCAAGCTATGAAGAAAGTGTAAACCCCGCAAAAGAAGACAAGCAACAAAAACCTAGATCAGGCCAACTATCACCGCCGGTTACACCTGCCGCTCCACCTAACCCAGAGCAACAACAAGCATCTCGATAACATTACCGGCACAAGCGCCTGTTTCATTCATTAGTAGTTTATTACATTTTATATGCTAAACTCTGTTATAAGAGAAGCAATATCACCTTAAAAAGATGCCATTGTTATGACACCAAACCACCAATCAGATTATTCGCTTAGTTTGCCATTTAAGGCCATGCCCAGCATGATGGCACGTGTTAAATTTAGTCTTGTGGCAGGTTTTATTCTTATGGGAATTCCCAACCTTCCTTTATGGAAACATAGCTTTAATGAACTTGGAGGGTTTGCTGCCATTATTCATCCACAATGGATTGAATTTTATGTTGCTTGCATTGTAGGATTTGGATTTTTTATGTTTGTGTTATCCATTGTACCCATGGCAACCTTAAAAGAAGACCATCTTACAGTTCCCAAAAACCAAAGCCGCATTGATATTTATTATAAAGACATCATAGCCATTACTGACAAACAATTCTTAGGCATCATACCTTATCTTTATATTCAAGAAAAAGACCCTGGCATTGCAGGGAACGGATACTTGCTATGGTTTAAATCCTACGACAACCATCAAGCCATACGACGGTTTTTAGAACAAAAATCAGGGCGTATAAGTAATAAAATATAGACCCCAGGGTATTTCCTAGACTATTGTAAATATGCTGCTATAGTGCACGCACTTTATTTACTTAAATCTTATCTGCACGCAAATACTAAACGTGTTTCTACTTTGTTGTTAGACTGGAAACACAAGGCAAGCAAGATTGCTGCACTGCGTCGTGCATAGATCGCATAACAACAAAATAGGAATACGTTATAATGGAAGAAATGCAGAATATTATTGAACAAGCATGGGAATCACGTAGCACCCTTAACACCGAAACTACCGGCTCCATACGTGATGCCGTCACCAAGGCCTTAAATGCTATTGATTCTGGAAAATTAAGAGTTGCAGAAAAAATTAATGGCACCTGGACAGTTCACCAATGGGTTAAAAAAGCTATTCTTTTGTCTTTTAAACTCAATGACATGCAATTAATTAATGGCGGCCCTACACTTGGAGATGATTCATGCCACTGGTATGACAAAGTACCCTCTAAATTCTTAGGCTGGAGTGAAGATGACTTTAAACAAGCTGGATTTAGAGCAGTGCCTGGATGTTTTGTGCGCCATGGCTCTTATATTGCCCCGGACGTCGTTTTAATGCCAAGCTTTGTTAATTTGGGTGCATATGTTGGAAAAGGAACAATGATTGACACTTGGGCCACCGTTGGTTCTTGTGCACAAATTGGTAGCAACTGCCATATATCTGGTGGTGCTGGAATTGGTGGTGTTTTAGAGCCATTACAAGCTGGTCCCGTGATTATTGAAAATAATTGCTTTATTGGCGCTCGTAGCGAGATTGCTGAAGGTGTGATTGTTGAAGAAGGTAGTGTTATCTCAATGGGTGTATATATAGGCGCCTCTACTAAAATTATCGATCGTTCAACTGGTGAAATTTTCCAAGGACGTGTGCCTGCATACTCGGTAGTAGTTCCAGGAAACATTCCTGCTCCACAGTCGCGTGACGAAGATGGAAACGAAATTATCAAACCATCACTCTATGCAGCTGTTATTGTAAAACGCGTTGACGAAAAAACCCGCTCTAAAACCTCCATTAACGAGTTGCTTCGTTCTGATGCCGCATAATTGCCCACTATCACTCTCAACGTTACTGATTGACCAACAAACCGTCACACCAGTAGCTCCTGGGGCGATGCAATTTTTTGTGAATATATTAGAAAATATCGGTTTTAGCTGCCAATTATTGCCGTTTGACGACCTTGATGGCCAACCAACAGAGAATCTTTTTGCTACCATCGGATCGGGCTCACCGCATCTACTATTTGCCGGCCACATGGATGTTGTCCCTACCGGAGATACAGCACTATGGTCAAGCCCACCTTTTAAAGCAACAGAGCATAATAATATGCTTGTGGGCAGAGGCACATCCGACATGAAATGTGCTATTGCTTGTTTTGTAGCAGCAGTGGCTCGCTTAAAAGAATCCGAAAGCCTACCTCAAGGAACCATTAGCCTTCTAATTACTGGCGATGAAGAAGGAAACAGCATCAACGGCACAAGAAAAGCACTTGCAGCCCTTAAAGACAAGGGAATTAGCTTTGATGCTGCACTTGTTGGAGAGCCCACCAGCGTTGAAAAACTTGGCGACATGGTTAAAGTTGGCCGACGTGGTTCGGTGATGTTTCATGTTACGATTACTGGCAAGCAAGGTCATGTAGCCTACCCTCACCTTGCTAATAACCCGATTACAGCATTGAATCATTTAATAACCGCCCTCACCAAAGAGCCACTTGATCACGGCACCGAATTTTTTGATGCATCAAATCTTGAGGTCGTTAATATTGCCGGTGGCGAAGGCGTTGACAATGTCATTCCGCATTCTGCAACCGCTACCATTAACATTCGGTTTAATGACTCTTACACTAGCGATAAACTCATTTCGTGGTTTTCTGATCACTGCCATGCCATCGCTTCGCAATGCAATGTTGCATGCGATTTCACAAAGCGTGTTTCAGGTGAATCCTTCTTGAGCACTCCGGGTGCATTTTGTGATATTGTCACCAATGCCATCAAGGAGAATACCGGTATAGATGCAACACGCAGTACTACCGGCGGCACCTCTGATGCACGTTTTATTAAAGACTACGCACCAACCGTAGAGCTTGGAATGCTTAATGCAACAGCCCACCAGATTGATGAAGCAGTAAGCCTGGATGATATTGAATCATTATGCAGTATCTACCAAACTATCATCAAACAATTTGCGTGAGGTATCTTGTTGTGGTGAACATCAGACGCTTGGCATTCATTGTTACACTCGTACTGCTGACAGCCCAGACATGGATGACCATCCATACCAGCAATCATGGCGTCCTAGAACATACGCACGCAGGCCAGTCATGCCAATTATGTAGCTTTTCTAAGCACACCCATCATTTCATTGCCGCAAAAGCAGATATACAAACTACATCCTTTCATTATCGCCCGGTTAGTTATACCGGCATTAGTGAGCATTATGTTGCCACTATAAGAGCAAAATATAATGCATCACGCGCACCTCCTTCTTACTCCTAGTCACGCTTCTTAGAAACTGTCATTCTTAACTGCATAGCAAGCAACCACCTATGATATACCGGCAATATTGCCGTGGTATAGAACATGTTTGCTTGTACAAAAATATTAGGAGTATACCCATGCAGAATATTATCCTTAAAAGCACAGCTACTGCTGCCACTAGCATAGCACTACTTCTTAGTACCAGTGCCCTGGCTTCACCCAACACTGATATCCAAGCATTACGCCTAGAAGTTCAACAAATGCGCCAAGCATATGAGGCTCGTATTGTTGAATTAGAGTCCAAAATTGAAAAACTCGAAAACAACCATACCGCCATTAAAGGTATGAGACCTTCCAGTACCGCGACTACTACCCAACAAGCACAATCAAATAGTCGTCAGGTATATAATAATGACTTCAACCCCTCCATTGGTGTGATCTTAAATGGCAAATTTTCCAACTTCAGTGAAAACACCTCAGAAATAAAAGGCTTTGGCATTGGTGAAGAAGGTGAACGTGGTCGCGAAGGGTTAGCCGTTGACGAATCAGAGCTCAATTTCTCAGCTTCAGTAGATGATAAATTCAAAGGCAGCCTTACCGCAGCCATAGTTAGAGAAGACGGAGAAGACAAAATAGAGCTTGAAGAGGCATATGTTCAAACATTACCGGGCTCAGGTTTGCCCGATGGCCTTAGCATCAAGGCTGGCCGCGCTTTCTGGACACTTGGCTACATGAATGAACATCATAGCCACACAGATGATTTTGCAGATCGTCCATTACCTCATCGTGTTTACTTAAATAAATCATTTAATGATGATGGAGTTGAAGCATCGTATGTACTTCCTACACCTTTTTATAGTGAAGTTGGAGGCGGATTATTTCGAGGCGATGATTATCCTGCAGGTAGTTCAGATGGTGAAGGTGCAAGCTCGTATTCTGTTTTTGCTCGTGTAGGAGGTGATATTGGTGCAAATCAAAGTTGGCGTGTTGGAGGTTCATTGCTCTTAAGTGATGTAAAAGGAAGAAGTAGCAATGAAGACAGCATCACTTTTGTGGGTGACAGCGATCTTTATATCGCCGATTTGCGTTATACATGGGCACCTACAGGCAACCCTAAGAACCAGGAAGTAACCCTGCAAGGTGAATATTTCTTTCGAAATGAAGATGGCACTTATAACGATGTTGCCTTTGATGACAACTCCAATGGCTGGTACGCACAAGCCGTCTATAAGTTTGACCCTCAATGGCGCGTTGGATATCGCTATACTGAACTTGAAGCACCATCAACACCTGCTGGCCTCATTGGCACTGACCTAGACAGCTCAGGCCATGATCCTTATATCAATTCTGCCATGGTTGACTGGACCAATAGTGAGTTTTCACGTGTAAGGCTTCAATATAACCACGACCAAACCGTTGCCGGAACCACCGATCATCAGTTTATAGTACAATATATTATGAGCTTTGGAGCTCATGGGGCTCATAAATATTAAATCTTCAACTTACATAATATAAGGCACCAACACATGAATATTGTCGGTATTATGATCATTGTGGGGCTGCTTATTGCAGCCCCATGGCAAGCAGTTGCCAACATTACTATTTTTGCATGCGAACCCGAATGGGCATCACTTGCCAAAAAAATTGGTAAGGACAAAGTCAATATAAAAACAGCAACCAATGCGCTCACGGACCCACATCATATTAGGGCCCGCCCTAGCCTAATTGCTGCAATCCGGCAAAGCGATTTGGTTTTTTGTTCCGGTAGCGAATTAGAGGTTGGCTGGTTACCGCTATTATTAGAAAAAGCTAAGGCATCCGTACAACCCGGAAAAATTGGTTATCTCATGGCATCTGATTATGTCACCAGACTAGAAGTACCCGAACAACTCGATCGTGCTCATGGCGACATTCATCCTGGTGGCAACCCGCATGTTCATCTTAATCCCCACCATATGCTTGTAATTACCCCCCAACTCACAAAACGTCTCAAACAGATTGATAGCAACAATGCATCATTTTACCAGCAGCACAGCGATGCATTTATGGTTGCATGGCAAGCAGCAATTAAGCAATGGGAATTAAAAGCACGCCCCTTAAACAATATGCCAATTGTTGTGCACCACAAAAATTGGGTCTATTTATCGGACTGGCTTAACTTACGCCCTATTGCCACTTTGGAGCCCAAACCTGGCATCCCTCCTTCTGCAGCACATCTAGAAAACTTATTATCTGTATTAGCTACTGACAGGGCAAAAGCCATTATTCGTGCACCCTATGAAGATCCAGACCCCTCATTATGGCTGGCAAACAAAACCCAAATACCTGCCATAGAACTCCCCTTTACCGTGGATGGAAACCATCAAGCAACTGACCTATTCAGCTTATTTGACAATACCATAAACACTTTATTAAAGGTAAATCAGGCCAATGACCATTGATAGCTTCATGATTATGTTGCCAGCTTTTATCGCAGGCTTATTAATTATCACCACACATGTACCCCTTGGAACAGAAGTATTAAAACGTGGTATTATTTTTATTGATCTAGCAATAGCCCAAATTGCAGGCTTAGGGGTTATTACTGCCACCTTATATTTTCATACGCAGCACCTCCCGTTTATTACCCAGCTTGTAGCATTTGGGTTTGCCTGCTGCGCAGCATTTGGATTTAAATTATGTGAAACATATTTTCCTAAACTACAAGAAGCCATTATTGGCTCTACTTATGTTTTTGCCTCTTCTATGGCATTGCTCATACTTGCCAATCACTCACATGGCCTAGAGGAAGTAGAAACCCTTCTGGCAGGACAATTATTATGGGTTAGTTGGCAAAATATTATTGCCACCACTATTATCTACTTAGGACTATTGATTGTCATTGCAAACAAGACATTACTCACGCGCCATTTTCATCTTGTCTTCGCACTTACAATCACTATATCCGTACAATTAGCAGGAGTATTTTTTGTATTTGCCAGCCTCATTTTACCTGCTCTTGCAGCAGCATTATGCCATAAAAACTCCACTCCCATTTTTGCCTATTGCCTGGCATTTATGTCATTATTGCTGGGACTCATCATATCACTGATCACAGACCTTCCTACCGGACCAACACTGGTGTGCACTTTATGTTTTATGGTAGTAGGCGTGTGTATTGTAAAGAAACGGCTTTCTCGTTCATCAGCAACATAAATTCTTTATTCGACTTTACAAATACTTTGTCATAGGTACAAATGTTAGCACAACCTCATCAGGCATGGAGTGGTGCTGCGCCTCTCCCTTTTGGTAACCAAAAGCTTCATAAAAAGGAAGACCTGGTAGTGTTGACATTAATTCTACCTTCTTGAAACCATGCTGCATAATTTCTTTCTCGCAATGGCACAACAGAGCACTGGCCACCCCTTTTCTTGCCCAATCAGGATGCACAAAAAAAGTTCTAATTTTTGCAGCATCTACATCTGGATCAAGAAAGCCGGCCTCACGTGCCTGATAATTATCCCCACCAAATAATGTTTTCCTCCTACTCCATCCACCGCATCCTATGGATGCATCGCCATCTTGTACTACAAAATAGGTTCCATCGGATACCAACTCAGAATCAACGCCATACACATGTGTGATTGCCGATTCAATTTCTTCACTTGTATATTGATTAATATTAAGTTTACGTGCCGAGTCAGCAATGAGTGCCTCTAAGATTGGTTTATCATGATCTTGAGCTGCGCGAATTGTATAATGAGGGTCGTTTTTCATAACGCAATATTCTCTTAAAACCGTATTTAATGACTCTATTTTTATGCTCTTTTTATATAATAAAACATCAATATGACGGTTTATTAATACCAACAACGATACCATAAATAATATATTTTTATCTTAAAAGAAAAGAAGTCTTAATCATGCAACACATTGTTCAGCACCTTTATAAAAAGACTATCCTGGCAAAACCCAAAACCACCTTATTGCTTTTAACGCTCATCACTTTAGGTCTGAGTGCATTTATTCCCCAATTTCGCCTTGATGCTTCGTCTGACTCATTATTACTAGAAAATGATGATTCACTAAAATACTATCGCGAAATTAAAGAGCGTTATGGCTCTGATGACTTTTTAGTTCTCACCTACACACCCAAAGAAGATCTTTTTTCTGACGCTGTTCTTTCGGATATTGCCACATTAAAAGAATCATTATCTGATGTTGATATTGTTAGCTCTGTCACCAGCATTTTGGATGTACCATTAGTTGACAGCCCTCCCATTACATTGGATGAATTTCAAAAATCCGCACCCACATTAACCGACCCACGAACCAACAAACTAATGGCTCGCAAAGAGTTGCTCAACAGCCCCTTATATAGCAATTTAATTATCAGCGAGGACGGAAAAACCACAGCTATCTTATTGAATCTTAAGCCCTACCCACAATGGCAACAACTTTCCAAAGAACGTGCCACACTCAAAGAAAAAAGACGATCTAGCGGCCTAAATGAATCCGAAGAACAACAGCTTGAAATGGTTGAAAACCAATACGTAAAGCTCAATGCACGTATACAAAATGAACAAGCAAACGGTATTGAACATATTCGTGATAAAATCAAACCCCATCAATCCACTGCCCAAATATATTTGGGCGGCGTTCCGATGATTGCAGCCGACTCTATTGCATTTGTTCGCAATGACCTGCAAACATTTGGAATCGCAGTACTCATTTTTATTGTAATATTGTTAACATTGTTCTTTAGACGTATCCGCTGGGTAGTGCTTCCCATTATTAATTGCGTGACTGTTGGCATTATGATGTTTGGATTTCTTGGCCTAGTAGGCTGGCCCGTGACGGTGGTATCATCCAACTTTATCTCACTATTACTGATTTTCACCTTATCTTTTAGTGTCCACCAAACCGTTAAATACCTTGAATACCAAACCAAACACCACCATGCATCACAACAAGAAATTGTCACCAAAAGCTCTACTGCCATCATTATTCCGTGCTTATTTATGGTAATTACCACCATTACCGCCTTTGGTTCACTGGTGGTTAGTGGAATCCGGCCTGTCATTGATTTTGGATGGATGATGACAGTTGGCCTTACCATATCATTTATGGTGTCTTTTACTTTGTTCCCTTCTGTCCTTATGTTACTAAAGCCAGTTGAGCAAATAAAGCATTATGACCTAACTGGTAAAATTACTGAATTTTTTGCACAAGCCATCCATCAATACGGAAAAATCATTTTAATCACCTTTATTGGTATGATTATTTTTGTTGGCATTGGCATTCGTTTTCTAACAGTCGAAAATCGATTTATTGATTATTACAAAGAATCAACCGAAATCTATCAGGGCATGAAAACCATTGATGAAAAACTTGGGGGCACTACTCCTTTGGATGTCATTATCGATGCCCCAGCTGATTTTATGAAGGAGTATAATAAAAAAGTACAAAACTATAATCTTGAAAATCCCGATGACCCTTATGAACCAGCATTAATTGACGGATATTGGTTTATACATCCGCGCAAAGAAATGAAAGAGATTCATAACTATCTAGATTCACAAGATGAATTAGGCAAAGTGATTTCGTTTGACACCACCATGGAAATGGCGCGCGACCTAGACCCGCTAGCACATAACACCATTATTTTAGGTGCCATGGAAAGCAAACTTCCTAAAGATGTAAGTCAAATGCTATTTAAGTCTTATGTATCTGAGGATGGCAACCAACTACGGTTTAATGTCAGGGCGTACGAAACCGATAAATCACTCAAACGAGACGAACTATTAACGCGTATTAAAAACCATCTTATCCATGATATGGGAATCGACAAAGATCGCGTGCACTTAACAGGCATGATGGTAATGTATAACAATGTTCTACAAAGCCTTTATGACTCCCAGATTAAAACTATCTGGACCGTGTTTATCACTATTTTTGTGATGTTTACCATTTTATTTAAAAGCCCTTATATTGCTGGAGTGGCATTTTTACCTAATATCACCATCACTATTTTGGTACTAGGGATTATGGGCTGGGTTGGCATACCACTGGATATTATGACCATCACCATTGCTGCTATTTGCACTGGATCAGCCGATGACAACACTATTCATTATATCCACCGCTTTAGGCAAGAATTTGCAAAAACAGGCGATTATTGGGAGTCTATTAAAGCAGCCCACGGTACAATTGGCCGTGCAATGTACTATACCAGCATCACCATTATGCTTGGTTTTTCAATTCTCATGTTTTCTAATTTTGTACCTACCATTTACTTTGGCCTTCTCACTGCCTTTGCTATGCTCATGGCAATGCTTGCAAATCTGGTGTTGCTGCCATTGTTATTAACGTTATTTAAACCCATCAATGCAAAAAAATAAAAGAAACACTAGATTCCTATTTCTATATTTGCTATACATCCATTCCGCACTCATATGGTGTGATTATTTTTAGTATTTTACTTGGTTGTTCCTCGGTAGCTCAGTGGTAGAGCAGTTGGCTGTTAACCAATTGGTCGCTGGTTCGAATCCGGCCCGGGGAGCCACTTTTCAGGGTCTACCCCAATTGCGGGGTCTACCGGGTCTTCGTAAAAAATTGGGGCACCTAAAAAATGTTCTGTGTAATTATTTAACAGCACCATAACGGTCTAATACCTCATAGACCGTACTTATGAACGCTACAATATACCTTGATTCATTAACATTTTTTCTGCAGAGCCTAACTTAGCTTTAGTAAGTTGACCTAATACTTCAGCACTTACTCCAACTTTTTCTGAATCAGCATCACCACTAGCCTGACCATTATCGCCAGCATCTCTACCTTGTTGTTCTTCACCTGACCCTGAACAGACTTTTCTTATAGTTTCAGAACAACCATAAAAACCTCTACCATAATCAATGCCATTAAAATGATCTGCGTTTACTTCCAATAAAGCACATATAAATGCCGATATCGAAGCATTATCTCGACTAGTTTGTACAATTGCACTCCTAACCCTGTCTTTGCTTATGATATCAAGGCAAGCTTGAACAGCTTCATGCTCTTGGGCACCTGCCTCAAGATGCTTAAATATTACTTTAAGCATCTCAGGAGACATGTCTTCAATCACACCTTTGTTGTCTATCCAGTGACGCAAGGCTATATAAATTGGCTCTTGATTAGCAGGGTTTGCAATATTGTTAAACATACCCTGCACATATCGAACATGTTCAGTCATATTTGGAAAACGGTGCACTAATGTTTCAGGTATTTTTTCGCCTTTTACTAAATAAACCTTAATGACATCTGCATGGCCATTCCGGAATGCAATATATAGAGGAGTAGCACCCTCTTTAGTAGCCTTATTAACATCTATACCTTCTGCTGCCAGCAATCTTTCGACAACATCAGCATGACCATTTTGAGAGGCTAAATATAGAGACGTAACACCCTCTTTAATAGCCTTATTAACATCTATACCTTCTGCTGCTAGCAATTTTTTCACAACATCAGCATGACCATTATAAGATGCCACATGTAGAGGAGTAGCACCCTCTTTAGCAGCTTGGTTAACATCTACACCTTCTGCTGCCAATAATCTTTCTACAACATCAGCATGACCATTTTGAGAGGCTA
>MDSV01140348.1_pt1 | contig 12088 bp, 14 predicted proteins | sample 810851 | NCBI WGS metagenome assembly MDSV01 (sample SAMN05326640, study PRJNA326480) | marine metagenome | isolation source: seawater | place: Atlantic Ocean: North East | collected 2012
CCTGCTATCAAAAATACAAATAGTTTATATAGTGGATTTGCAACTATTTTAGTTGATGATGAATTTATTGATCAATTTTACGAAAATGAAAAAGTATTTATTGAGCAAAAACGTCCAAGACTGCATCCCAATCAATATGTAATGCTTGTATCAAGCTCTAATGAAAAGAAGACGGCGCTGGCAAGATTTACAAATTACGAAAGCCCGCTTTTAAATGTAATTAATCACAAAAAAGGTCTTTGGGGGGTAAAGGCGCGCAATAAAGAGCAAGCGTTTGCACTAGACCTTTTGACTAATCCAGATATTCCTGTTGTCTCTTTGATCGGAAAAGCGGGCTCCGGTAAAACGCTTTGCGCTATAGCCGCAGGACTAGCACAGGTGATGCCGGCTGATCAAGGGAAGGAGCCGCTATATAAGCGTTTAATCGTCTCCAGACCCGTTCAGCCGCTTGGGAAGGACATTGGGTTCCTACCGGGCTCCCTTGAGGAGAAAATGGCTCCATGGCTCGCTCCGGTCCAAGATAACCTGCGTTACTTGTTGGGCGATGACAAAGCAACGTTAGAGATGTACACACAAAAAGGCGCAATTGAAATTGAAGCGCTGACTTATATCCGCGGCCGCTCAATCGCAAATGCATATATGGTAATTGACGAGGCTCAAAACTTGACAATGCATGAAATAAAGACTATAATAACAAGAGTCGGAGAAGGAACAAAAGTGGTTTTAACTGGCGATATCGAACAGATAGACAATGTTTATGTAGATGAAACATCGAATGGGTTGGTTCACGCCGTTGAAAAATTTAAACTTTCTCCTTTGGCTGGACATGTCTCGTTGCAAAAAGGCGAGAGATCAAAAGTTGCTACGTTGGCAGCTAAAATATTATAAAATCATTGACAAGTGTTAATAATAGTGTTATATTAATAGAGAGGTATAGCTATGAGTACAAAAGAAGAAAGAACGATCAATCAAGCAGTGGAATCTGATTCGCCAATGAAAGAGTGGCTAATCGGCTATGTTGGAGAACAGCATGAACCAGAAGACGATGCGGTAACTGTTGAAATGATTGTTGAAACTATGGCCAAGGAATTTCCTGAATTTGTTTTAGCATTAGCTGAAGAGAACTGGATTAGAGGCTATCAGCAGGCATTGGACGATGTTACCGAAGGCGAAAAGCTTTATAAAGAGGAAATGGAGAAAACAACAGATTCTAAGGAATCTGAGTAATAATGCTTGATTATCTTCAAAATTCTTATGACAATGTTGCAATGAATAGAAAAGAGTTTCCAATTTTTGGAAGAGATATCATTTTTGTAAAAGATCCCCTGCCGGATCACGTAGATCTGCAGAAAGTTATTAGTAGTGTTGAAGAAATTTTACCCTATTGGGTAATGAAAGAGGTTGATATAATCTATATTGGTCAATTTGAGGTATTTGATAGAAAAAATTTTAATTCTGTATATCAAGATGGTGCAATTTATGTAACAAACGATCAAGACAGTGTAGAAGATATGGTTGATGATATTGTTCATGAGGCAGCTCATGCGATCGAAATACCGTATGGTTATAGAATTTACGATAATGGAAAAATAGAAACAGAATTCTTAAACAAGAGAATGAAGTTATTTCAATTGTTAAGCTCGCAAGGTTATAAAATTACTGATGCAAGGAATTTGTTTTTAAATACGGAATACAATCAAAGATTTGATGATCTTTTATATAAAGAAGTTGGATATGATTTATTGGACAATTTGTTAATCGGTGTTTTTGTTAGGCCGTATGCTGCTACTTCAATAAATGAATATTTTACAACTGGCTTTGTTGAGTACCATATGGGCGACAGAATACACTTAAGCGAGATCTGTCCAAAACTGTTTGGCATCATTAGAGATCTAGAGGTAGAGGAACCAGAACATGAGTTATGATTGGAAAATAAAAGAAGATAAAAAAAATAAAACTGTCACTGTAACTTTAGAGGTTGAATTACAAGAATACAGAATAAACAAATCTGTGTCCGCGCCCATTAAAGTAAATACAAGTCAAGTTGTGCGATATCTGCAAAAACAAGGTATTGAAGTTGGAAGAACGATAAAAAATAATACTGTAACCAATCGTTCTGAACAAAATAGACGTGGAACTTGGATTTTTGAGTTAAAAACTGAGCCACAACGCAAACCAAAACAAAGAAAAAGAGCTACTTCTCGCAGAAAGAAGGCTCCACCGCCACCCCCCAGTGGTACTCTCACAGATAATTAAAAAAGAGGTGCAATTTGGCTCATATTTCTTTTTCTGAGCTTAAAAACTGGGTTTTTTGCCCGTTTTATCACAAATTAGTCAACATTGACAAGCTAAAAGGTTTTAAAGGTAACGAATTTACCGCTTTTGGTACTGCCATGCACGAAGTTTGTGAAAAAACGGCCCTAAAACAACTAAAAGAAGCCGATCAAGAGGAGTTTTTTATGAAAAAGTTCCTCGAAGAGTTGATTTCGCTACCAGATGACGTAAAATTGAATGAAAATCTTGTAAATTCGATGCGAGAACAGGGCAAAACGCTAATTCCGGACATATTTCCGGCCATGGAAGACTATTTTGAAGACTACGAGGTGATATCTACAGAAGAGAAGCTGTTTGAGCCATTGGGCGATATAACACCTTCAAGATATGATTTTAAGGGTTTTATTGACCTTGTAGTACGCACAAACGATGGAAAATACCACATTATTGATTGGAAAACATGTTCTTGGGGTTGGGATGCTAGAAAAAGAGCTGAAAAGATGGTTACATACCAATTGACGTTGTATAAACACTATTTTGCTAAAAAGCACAATATTGACCCCTCAATGATTGAAACACACTTTGCTCTTTTAAAAAGAACTGCTAAAAATAGTCGTGTTGAAATATTTCGCGTAACAAGCGGGCCAAGAAAAACTGAAAATGCTCTTAAACTACTATCAAAAGCAGTTTATAATATTATAAACAACAACCACCTTAAGAACAAGGTGGCATGTAATAAATGTGAATTTTATAAAACAGAGCACTGCCCATAAGGAGAAAAATTGAAAAATTTACCAGATATATTAGAAACAGAGCCAAAAAAGAAAAAAATCTTAACTATTTCAGATCATCCGCTTTCTCCCTCTGGAGTTGGCACACAAACTAAATATTTTATTGAAGCTTTGCTAAAAACTGGTCGCTATGAAGTGATTAGTTTAGGTGGTGCAATAAAACACAATAAGTATGACCCTGTTAGGGTTGAGCCATATGAAAAAGACTGGACGATTTATCCTGTTGATAATTATGGAAATACTGACATTATTAGATCAGTTTTAAGAAACGAAAAACCAGATATGCTTTGGTTCATGACAGATCCAAGATTTTATGGCTGGCTGTGGGAGATCGAAAACGAAATTAGAGCATCTTGTCCAATGGTTTATTACCATGTTTGGGATAATTATCCCTATCCTTATTTTAATAAGCGATTTTACGATTCTAACGATGTAGTGGTTAGCATTTCTAGGGTAACAAACGATATTGTTGCAACTGTATCGCCCGATGTTGATTTGTATCATGTACCACATGCAGTCAGCCCAGTGTTTAAGCCTGGGGAGCAAAAAGACTTAGATGACTTTCTTGCCAAAACTATATCATCAAGCCCAGGGTTCAATACAGATAAATTTAGTATCTTTTGGAACAATCGTAACGCTAGAAGAAAACAAAGTGGAACTGTTATTTGGTGGTTTAAAGAATTTTTAGATATTGTTGGCCACGAAAACGCATGCTTGTTCATGCATACTGATCCAAAAGACTACAATGGTCAAGACTTGCATGCAATTATACATGAATTAGGGTTGACAAATGGCGAAGTTATGATATCAAATGCAAAAGTACCACCAGAGTCTCTGGCAATGATGTATAATCTTGCAGATTGCACAGTAAATATTTCAGATGCGGAGGGCTTTGGATTAGCAACGTTGGAATCTCTTTCTTGTGGAACTCCGATTATTGTTAATATGACTGGCGGCTTGCAAGAGCAAGTTACCGATGGTAAAGAATTTTTTGGTGTTGGTATAGAGCCAAGCTCTAAGGCTATAATTGGTTCTCAAGACGTTCCATGGATTTATGAAGATAGGATTAATAAAAAAGACTTTATTGATGCACTATTAAAATTGTACAATATGAGCAAATCAGAAAGAAAAGAGCTTGGCACGAAAGGAAGAGCACACGTATTGAAAAATTATAATTTTGAAACTTTTGAAAAACAGTGGGTTGAGGTTGTTGATGAAATAGTTCAGACACACGGCTCTTGGAAAACAAGAAAAAATTATAAACGATGGCACTTATTGGAGGTAGCATGAAAAAGAAGATTATTGTATCTGGTCCCGGCCTTACTAGGTCCGGTTATGGAGAGCAGTGTCGCTTTGCTTTGAGGGCCCTTCGCGCTCATGAAGATAGATTTGATATTTATTTTAATCCACTTAATTGGGGTAATACAAGTTGGGTAGCTGATGATGATGAAGAGCGCGCTTGGTTTGATACTTTAATCAGAAAAACAATGGGTTATGATCAAGCTAATGGAAAATATGATATTTCGCTACAAGTAACAATTCCAAACGAATGGAAAAATATGGCCACAATTAATGTAGGCTATACCGCTGGTATTGAAACTAATCTGGTATCGCCTGAGTGGATCCAGGCATCGATGGGAATGAATAAGATTATTGTTGTCTCCAATCATTCAAAAAACGTTTTTGAAAATACTGTTTACACAGTTCATAATGAAAAAACCGGAGAAACAGGACAATTTAAGTGCACAACGCCCATTCACGTTGTAAATTTCCCAGCTAGGAACGTACAGCCAGATAAAATTGATTTAGACCTACCTTGTAAATTCAATTTTCTCACAGTTGCACAATGGAGCCCACGAAAAAATATTAAAAACACTATTCGTTGGTTTGTTGAAGAGTTTTTCGATCAAGAGGTCGGATTGGTTGTTAAAGCTAATATGGCAAAGAACTGCTTATTAGACCGAACAACAATTCATGCTAAGTTGATAGCGGCGTTGAACAAGCCAGAATATAAAGATAGAAAGTGTAAAGTTCATTTATTGCATGGAGATATGACAGATGAAGAAATGTCTGGATTGTTTCATCATTCGAAAATTAAAGCTTATATCAATCTTGCTCATGGAGAGGGTTTTGGGTTGCCTATTTTTGAAGCTGTACAAGCTGGCCTTCCTGTTATAGCCCCTGACTGGAGCGGTCATACAGATTTTCTTTATGCTCCGAGTAATTCAAAAACTAAAAACAAGCTTAGACCGCATTTTGCTAGAGTTGATTATGATTTAAGCACCGTTCAAGATAGAGCCGTTTGGCAAGGTGTAATTCAAAAAGATTCGAAATGGGCGTTTGCCCGACAGGGTAGCTACAAAATGAATCTTCGAAAAGTACACAAAGAATATAGCCGCTATAAGTCATCAGCTAAAAAATTACAGAAACATGTATTAAAAGAGTTTACCAACGAAAAGATGTATAAGCAATTTGCAGACTGCATTTTGCCTGAAAGCGAAATTGTATCTGATGCCGAGATTGAAAGTCTTTTTGAGTCTTTAAATCAGGCCGAAAAGGATGTTGGATGATAGTGTGTTGTGCTGATGCATTTGCTAATGAGTATGTTGGCGGTGCAGAGTTGACGACAGAGGCGATTTTAAAATCGTCTTTTATGCCAATTGGAAGAATTAATTCTCATAATGTAACTCCAAGCATTTTAGATCAATTTAAAGATAGATTCTGGGTATTTGGAAATATTGCTAATTTATCTGAAGATTCGTTAATTTATGCTGCGCAGAATTTAAATTATGCTGTTATTGAGTATGATTATAAATTTTGTAAATACAGATCTGTAGAAAAGCATATTGAAAATGAAGGCTACTGTGATTGTCATAACTCCAGACATGGTAAAGTCATATCAGTGTTTTTTGCACATGCAAATATCCTTTGGTTTATGTCTGAAAAGCAAAGACAAATATATGTTGACAATTTTCCTTTTTTAGATCACGAACGTGCGGGAGTGTTAAGTTCACTTTTTAGTGACAAGGTGCTTGATTATTTTGAAAATTTAGAACAAAAAGAAAGAAGCGATGTATGGTTAATCCAGGATTCTCAGTCTTGGATTAAGGGAACTGCTGATGCTGTTCAATACGCAAAAGATAAAAATCTTAAATATGAGTTAATTAAAAATTTAACTCACGAACAAGTGTTGGAAAAGTTTTCCACATCAAAGGGGCTAATATTTCTTCCAAAAGGTGGAGATACATGCCCACGTTTAGTTATTGAGGCTAAATTATCTGGTTGTGAATTAATTCTTAATGATTTTGTACAACATAAAGATGAAAAATGGTTTACGGGTCCTAAAGAAATTACCATGAAGTATCTTCGCAGTAGAGGTAAGGAATTTTGGGATTCAACATTGCTAGTATCTGATTTAAAACTACCAAAAATGCCAATGTATCCCGAGTGGGTTGTTTCTAATACAACCAATTTTAAGATTATCGTGCCGGCGTATAATTGTAAAAAATGGGCAAAAAGTTTAATCAAAAGTATAAAAAATCAAGAATATTTAAATTTTCATTGTTATATTGGTGACGATATTTCAACTGACCAAACATTTGAAAAACTTAAAAAAGAAATTAATGGCGACTTAAGATTCACGATTACCAAAAACAAAGAAAAAAAATATGCACTTAAAAACATCTATGATTTAATTGAATCATCTAATCCTGATCCTGATGATGTGATTGTGATATTGGATGGGGACGACTGGTTTACTACTAGATACGTCTTATCTAAATTAGATGAATATTATAATTCAAAGCAATGTAGCCTAACTTATGGCAGCTTTGTACAGTGCCCTGCAGGTATAATCGGCCAAGAAGCTAGTGAGTACTCTTTAGATACTATTAAAAATAATACATTTAGATCTGACACATGGCGCGCCTCACATTTAAAAACGTTCAGATATGACCTATGGAAAAAGGTCAACGTTGACGATTTGAAAGATTCAAATGGTGAGTTTTATGAAATGTCATATGACCAAGCTATGATGCTGCCAATGCTTGAAATGGCTGGTGAAAAAGCCTTATACATACCAGAAGTTTTGTATGTTTACAATACAATTAATCCATTGGCCGTCAACAAGACTAGAGCCGAAAAGCAACATAAATTAATGCTTGAAATTAGAGCTAAAAAACCATACAATAGATTAAATTTATGAAGCCTTATCTTTTTTTACATATTCCAAAAACTGGTGGATCTTCTGTAGTGCAATGTCTTCCTTCTGGCCGCTGCACTGTTGAAGACTTTTTGAAAGATAGTAAAAATAATAACGATTTTAACAATTATGGTTATGGAGCAAAGAGACATCATTATACTTTAGAACAATATAATAGAATTGGTTATGATAGTTTCGATAAATTCTACAAATTTACATTTGTTAGAAACCCGTGGGACAGAGTTGTATCAATTTTTCACGATTGGAAAATACAGAATTCTCGCAAAGTATTACATGAAAATACTGCCGATGGTAGCAGATTTTTTACCCAAAAAGAATTAAGAGAGGATATGTTTTCACAGTTTGTATCTAAATTTTTAATGCCGGCTTTGGACCCAAACATAAAAACTTATAATCCAAAGATCGTTTTTAAAGATGAAAAATCATCTGCAGGAGATTTCGTTTGTACAAATTATGCACAGCCTGTCGAAAAATGTCCGTTCTATTACACCATAGCAAATGGACATTTCATACCGCAAGTTAAATATACTCATGACTCTAGTAATAATCAAATTGTTGATTTTATTGGAAAGTTTGAAACTCTGCAAGAAGATTATGATAAACTAAACAAGATTTGCGATTGGAATTTTAAATTTATGACTTTGCCACATGCCAATAAATCTAAAAGATCTGCAAAAGATTATAGAAAATATTACGAAGATGGTTCTGGCCTAGCCAAGCATCTGGTTTCTGAATTGTACCGCGAGGATATAGAAACTTATGGATATACATTTTGATAATGTAAATTTGTCTAGCAGCAATGGCCCAAATTCTTTTGCTGCTAAGTTGGCAAAATATATTGTTGCTGGCGATAATTCACTTACATCTTTACAAGATGCTGATATTGCCTTAACATTTATTGAGACACACCGGCTTTGGTATTCACGTAAGCCGTTTGTGCAAAGACTGGACGGTATTTACTTTAACACGCGTCAAAATTATGAATTACAAAATTCAAATATAAAAAGAACATATAGGTTGGCAAAAGGTGTGATATATCAAACTGAATTCAACAAATCTTTAATAACTAACTATTTTGGAGAGCGCAAGACAAGCACCGTTATCAATAATGGCGCTGACCTTGAAGTAATCAATAATACTCAACCACTTAAATCTGAAGTGTTTGAAAAATATGACAAAATTTGGTGTAGCGCGTCGAAATGGCGCCCACACAAAAGACTAAACGACAATGTTCAATATTTTTTGGAACATTCGGGCCCTAATGATTTGATGCTGGTTGCAGGGGATATAGCCAAGCTTGACGTTATTAAAGATCAGAAAATCAAATATTTAGGCAATTTACAACAAAATCATTTATATTCCATTTATAAAGCGTGTGATAAATTTGTTCATCTTGCATGGCTAGATCATTGCCCAAACGTGGTTGTTGATGCAAGGGCCTGTGGATGTGATATTATTTGCTCTTCAGCCGGCGGCACTATTGAAATAGCTGGCAAAAGCGCAACGGTGATTCAAGAGGAAGAATGGGATTTCGAACCTGTTGATTTATATTCGCCACCAAAGCTTGACTTTTCTGCAAAAGTGGTTAATAATATAGATAGCGAATTAGATATGAAGATAATTGCAAAACAATATGAAAAATTTATGGAGGACTTATTATGAAGACAATTAAAGATTTACTAAATAACAAAGAAAAGCTTAGTGTGGTATGCGGCGCTAGCAATGCAATGATTGCAAAGCTTGCTGAAAACGCTGGTTTTGATGGCGTTTGGCTTTCAAGTTTTGAAATGCACGCGTGGAACCGCTTACCAGACGCATCAATTTTAAACGTAGCAGATTATGCAGATGCTGTAAGCAAAATGGCCGACAGAATCGATGTGCCTATTTTGGTTGATGCTGATGAAGGCGGCCCAAGCTCCATTAACACAATTCGAATGGCCCGAGAATACAGCAAAGCTGGTGCCTGGGGTATGTGCATTGAAGACAACCCCTCACCAAAGCGATGTTCATTTTACGGCATGAAAAAAGAGCTTGAAAAGCCAGAGATCATGACTGGAAAAATCAGAGCAGCTGTCGAGAAAAACAACAAAGAAGGTTTTGCTGTTGTTGCAAGAACCGAAGCGCTAATTCAAGGACGTGGCCACTATGTTGCGCTAGAAAGAGCAAAAATGTATACAGATGCTGGTTGCGATGCATTCTTAATTCACAATAAAAACAAAACTCCTGAAGAGGTTTTGGAATTTGCTGAACGATATCATGCTGCAGGATTGACCACGCCACTGGTATGCGTACCTACAACTTACAATCAGGTAACTACAGAGCAGTTAGGTGATGCCGGATTTAGTTTGGCTATTTACGCGAACTATTCTGTACGTGCAACCGTCAGGGTACTGCAGCAGATGTTTGGTGAGATTATTGAGGGAGGGTCTCTATCCTCTGGTAATGATCATGTAGAGCCAATGTCAACAATTTTTGATCTTATTTGGGTAAATGAATTGGTGGAGAATCAAAAGAGATATGGATCGTAATTTATTTCAAGAAGTTATTGATATGGGGTACACCTTTTTTACGGGTGTGCCCGATAGTGCTTTAAAGGCCTTTCAAAATAACATAATTGATTCAGACTATAAGCACATAATTGCAACACACGAATCTCAAGCTGTTGCAATTGCATTCGGTGCAGAGGTTGCTGGTCAAAAGGCATGCGTTTATTTGCAAAATTCTGGGCTTGGAAATATCATCAATCCAATAACGAGTTTATGTATGCCATTTGGTATTGAACCTCTTTTGATCATTGGCCACCGCCACACTCTTTCTCAACATAAGATCATGGGAGAGATTGATGAGGATATGATGAAACTTATTGGATATAGAAATTACATAATTGTAACTGGAGAAAACAATGTTAAGTAGAGAAGACGCGATTGAAAAAGTGTTTTCACTTCATGGTGATAATGCAGTTTATATCACAAACACAGGATATCTCTCTAGAGCTGTATACGATATGTATCCAGACAACAACAATATCCTCTATATGCAAGGTAGTATGGGCCTTTCGCCCTGTATCGGCCTTGGGCTGGCTTTGAATACCGATAAGGTGGTAGTGGCCCTAATAGGCGACGGATCGCTCCTGATGCATCTGGGGGCCACTCACACGCTTAGAGACGAGGCTCCCGACAACTTGTTCGTGTATGTATTTGATAATGGACTACATGAGTCGGTTGGTGGATATAAATGCGCCAAGCTAGAGGACAACTATCCTGGAATTACTAAAATTTTTAAAATTACCAAGGGCGATAAAAAAGATCGAGTTGGAATTAATTGCGAAACCAACTTACAACTTGTTAGGAGTGTTTTATGAGTAAGTTATTATTAAACCCTGGGCCAACAAATACTAGATTGTCGACAAAAATTGCACAATGGATGGGTTCTGATGTTTGTCATAGAACCGATGAGTTTTACGATATTTTACGCGACACTAAGCGTCTGTTGTTAGACATGGTAAGTTTTAAAGCAAAAGATTCGTTTCATGCAGCTTTATTTGGCGGCACTGGCACGACCGCGATGGAAGCTATGATATCTTCGTTGATCCCTTGTCACCAACCGGTAGTGGTAATTAATGCTGGAAAGTATGGATTGCGCGCCATGAAGATGATGAATATATACAAAATTCCATTTAGAGAAGTGATTTCGTCTAATATTGATGATTTGAAGCCAATCTCGCATGTTAGAAGTGTTTATTTTGCTGAAAATGAGACCTCAACTGGCGAAAAATATAATTTAGAAAAAATGAAGCAATTATATCCAAATGCAAAATTTTTTATTGATGCAACTTCTGCTTTTGGAGCTAGCGACTACAAGAAACACTTAGATTGTATTAATGCGCTTTCGTTTTGTAGCAACAAGTGCCTACAATCAACCCCTGGTGTTTCAGTGGTAATATTCAAAAAAGATATTGACATCATTCCTAAGACATGTTATATGGACTTAGAAGCTTATATAAATAACGAAATGCCATTTACCATGCCTGTACAATCAATGTCTGCATTACGTCATACACTATCTAATGTTTATGATAATAAAAAACTTTTTGACTCTAGAAGAAATCGTTTAATCTCTGATATGAAAAATTTTGGAATCGAGTGTTTAAACAAAAATCCGTGTAATGCTATAATTGGATTTAGACACCCAACAAAAAATTATGAACAATTGAAAATGTTTTTATTAAAAAAGAACATGGTAATATATTCAGGGATTGATGGCATCGAAAACAGCTTTCGAATCTCTACTATAAGTGTTGATTTTGATCGAAAATATTCAAAATTGATAAGAGCATTTAAACAGACAATTTAATAATGAAAAAAATCTATGTTGATATAGTTGGTGATCTTTTTCACTTAGGTCATATAAATTTGTTCAAAAAAGCAAAAGCATTAGGAGATTATTTAATTGTTGGTGTACATTCTGATGAAGATGTTGAATTTTACAAAAGACGACCAATTCTATCACTAGAAGAGAGAAGTGAGATAATAAGGTCTTGCAAGTATGTGGATGAAGTTATCGATGGTGCACCCTTAGTTATAACATTAGATTTTTTGCACAAACACAATATTTCTTATGTAGTGCACGGTGATGATATAAGCGCTGAAGTTAAAAGACAGCATAAGATACCACATGATCTTGGAATGGTAAGATATGTCCCATACACTGAGGGAATATCAACTACTGATATAATTGAGAGGATAAAAAATGGTAATTATTAGCGCAACTGGCGGATCCGGTTCTAGCTTTGTGGCTGAAG
>MDSV01002452.1_pt1 | contig 12087 bp, 12 predicted proteins | sample 810851 | NCBI WGS metagenome assembly MDSV01 (sample SAMN05326640, study PRJNA326480) | marine metagenome | isolation source: seawater | place: Atlantic Ocean: North East | collected 2012
ACCCGGCGCGGCGTTCATGGCGTCCACCGCCATGCTCGCTCCAGCAGACCCAGCCGCTGCATCTATGGCGTTCGCAGCGACATTCGCGGCCAGGCTCGATGCAGCAGAGAAATCCGCGGCGTCCACCGCCATGCTCGCTCCAGCAGAACCCCCCGCGGCATCCATGGCGTTCGCAGCGCCGTCCGCATCGGCTGCCACACCCGAACCGCCGAAGAAGGCTACCAGCGCCGCGCCGAAGCCGACTCCGCCGCCGCCCGTGCCTGCCATACTCGATCCACGACTGATTCTGCCCGTCCACTCGTTGAGTACAAAAGAACTGTCAACTGAAGCGAACTTGAAGAGAATTTGGGCGAAAATAGATCAGTCTTGCCATGAGTCAACAAAAATTTACAGTTGATTTTCCGAAAAATACAAAGTAAAACCCAAAAAAAATTACAGTGACTTTTTCACAAACAGCCACCCCGAGAACGCCATGCTCACACCGCGCTGCATGATCTGCTTCGAGAGCGACGCCCAAGTCCTTCACCAGGGCTGCGCCTGCCGCGGGGACATGGGCCACGCCCACGTTGCTTGCCTGGTTCAGCATGCTGGCTTTCAGTATGCCACCGTGAACATGAGCGCATGGACGCACTGCAAGATCTGCCGGCAGCTCTACACCGGCGCCATGCAGACGCAGCTCGCGGCGGCCTGGATGGCGGAGACGGACCACATTCCCGAGCTGTGCGCGGAGCGTCTGCACGCGCGGCTGTTTCAGGCATTCGCGCGGGCGTGTGCGGGGTTCTGCTCCGACGCGCTGCAGCAGTATCGGGTTCTTATGCCGAAATTTGCACTCGTCTTTGGCGACGACGGGCCATGGACCCTCTCCGCGCGCAGCTTCATGGCGTTCGCCTTGATTCACACGGGCGCATTTCAAGAGGCGCTCACCCTGCAGGATCAGATCATGTCTACCGTCCGCGCCCAGGCCGCGACCGACACGATCTTCTGGCAGGACCTCACGTGCAGCAAGGCGGACGCGCTGATCGGCCTGGGGCGCTTTGAAGAGGCCTCGCGCATGCTCGCGGAGGTGGCGGAAGACAGCCGCGGGTTTGCGCAGGAGCCCCGGACCGACTTTGCGGTCAAGGTCCTGGTGCGCATGGGCCGCTGCTTTGAGAGTCAGTCGCGCTTCGCCGAGGCAACCGAGCTTGCCGATCAGACGCTTGCGCTCGCGCGCCAGACCTTTGGCCTACAGCACCCGTGCACCCTCGAGGCATGCATCGCGCGGGCCTCGTTGCTGCTGACCCGAAACCGCCCCGGGGCTGCCATCGATCTGCTGCGCACCAGCATTGATCTCGATGGCGCGCCTACCTCGTTCATTGCCGTCACGGCGCTCGCGCTGACCGCCGACGCACACGGCGCTGCTAAAAACTATGCCGCGCAAGAAAAATTGCTGCGGGTGGTGCTCGAGGCGCGGGAGGCGATGCTCGGCGCGGCGCACGACCACACTCTGAAGAGCTGCGAGGGCCTGGCCAAGTGTCTCGAGCGGCAGGAAAAATGGTCCGAGGCGGAAGTGTGTTTTTTGAAGTTGCTGTTTGAGCTGCAGCAGGCATTTGTGCCGGCGGAGAGCATGGCTCAAAATACCCAGTGTCAGGCGACTGAACCAACAGCGAAAATGTCGGAAAGTCACGAGCAGCAGGCGACTGAACCAACAGCGAGCATGGCCCAAAATACCTCATGCCAAGCAAACGAGTCGACATCGAACATAGCCAAAAAAACTCGGCCAACAAACGGCATGGTGCACGCGCTGGAGGGCATGGCCAGGTGTCTCGAGCGGCAGGAAAAATGGCCCGATTCAGGCGCTTGTTTCTCCAAGCTCCTGCTTCTGTGGTTGCAGCAGGGCAACGGACCCGCGACCGGCAGGCTGCGCGCGCTGGAGGGGCTGTGCCGGAGCCTGAAGCGGCAGGGGCGCGTGCACGAGCTGGAGGCCATCCAGCGCCAGCGCGCGTACGACCTCGCTGCGCTCTACGGCAAGGCGTCGTTCCGGTGCGTGACGGCGCGGGCGGAGCTGGCCGCGCTGCTGCTGGCCAACAAAAAGTCGCCCGAGGCGTGCGCGGTGCAGCAGAAGCTGCTGGCGGATCTGCGGACCCGGTCCGTGGGGTTTTTGCAGGAGGCCAGGCAGCAGGCCGAGATCGGGTACTGCGAGGCTTTGTACCAGCTCGGGCGGTACGCGGACGTGCGCAATCATGGTATGCCCGCGTACAGGCGGATGCTCGCGCGGCAGGGCCCCAAGCATTCGCGCAGTGTGCACTTGCGGGAGGTGCTGCGCATGGGGCTGCTGATGGAGTTTCGGTACCAGGATGCGGCCAAGTTGGTGGAGCTGGGGGTTTGAGTGTGGGGCGTGGCGTTGGTATCTGGGCGCAGTGGACAGGGTGGCAGAGCTTAGCGTTTCATTTAAGCTGAGTAAACTATAGAGTATCCAGTCACAAAAAAGACAATTCGAAACTACTAGCGTCGACTACCATTTGGTTGACCCCCTGTGAACTATTTGGGAATTTTTATTCGCTCGCCCCACCTCCATATTTCTCAATTGGAAATGCCCCACTGCCTATTTTTAAATTACACTTGGTTGCAAGAGAAATCGAATGCCACTTTTGAGTAAAGCCAGTAATATCGTACAAAATATATTTTCTCTGTACGACGTTACTGGCTTTACTCAATGTTGCATTTGATTCCTGTCGCAACTAAGTGTATCCCACCAAATAGTTCACAGGGGGTCAACCAAATGGTAGTCGACTGTATATAAATTAAATCTCCGTCCGGGAACCAGCAATGTCTAGAACAAGATTTGCTTTACCTCTATTGCTGATTTTGAACATAGAAACTCTCGCCTATCTGGATCCAAATCCTGAATATCTATGTTACAATCGATACAAGCCTGACATCCATGATTTTTTACACCCAACAACACTGTCAGAAATCCAAAGTAAATTAGATGGATTTGATATCGGTCCAGAAAAGTACGACCTTACAACTGGAAGGTTTTTGACCGAATTCCGTTATGATGGACCCAATATCTCGAGAACAGAGTTTTGCGAAAAACTTAAGAGCGGGTCGCATCGATATTGTTTAGACATAGAATCATTGATCACAGACGATATTGTCCACACTGGCGTTCGCATCGACTTTCCAAGCGACTATTGTCGCAAGCTTGAATCCGATACCCCAGAAAAACGTAAAACGCTAAACGACGCGCGCTTGGCGAACGTGTTACGGTCATATGATCGCGCCATTTTATACGACACCGAGGTATCCGATCCAGATTCAAACACAGGTGAAATCACGATGCAGGCCACTCTGCCTATTATCACAACTGACATGGTCAAGGCCGAACAATACTTCAATGAATCTGTAAAGTACTATTTTTATGCGCGGAGTGACCTCTTGTCGTGCAAAGACGAACATAGTGTCGCGCTGGCACAATTGTCAAGCGGTGGCTTTCGTGCTACATATAAGTTTAGCTACGACAACGACTGTCTTGCATCGGATGGGAAAGGGTACAGTTATTGTGAGCGTTATCAAAAAAAATTTGTGCGTACTTTTGAGTTTACCAACCGACTAGTATATGAAAACGGCGTCTGCTTTCAAGCAGCGGACTGCCAGGCATCTTATTGTCGCGCCAATCAAATTTCAACAGACGTGCGAAATTGGAAATGCGAACCCTGCCCCAGCGGCCAATACCTCTTCAAATCCGGCACGCCGTCAGTTCTCAAGACCGCGTGCGACGCCATGCCCGCGGAGGACAACGCGTGCAAAAAAATCATCGAAAGCAAGATCAACGAGTGCAGCTTGAATTTCACCGGCAGCTGGAAACGGACCATGAGCTTTGTCCAGCACGTGGACTGCCTGGAGAATGACGACGTCAAGCTCACGTGGACGGAAAGCCTGCAGGCCACGACCGCCAGGCAGGGCGAGATCAAATCCTTCCTGGCAGAAATCTTGAATCTTACGTCAGGGCACATTGCACTGGACCTGAAGCGCCGGGAGCTGGTCGTCGACACGGGCTCGAGGCGGCGCCTGCTGGCGGAGGACGCGGCGGTGCTTGACGACAGCACCACGGACGTCACCGTGCACGTGCGGAACGAGTCGGTGCCGGACGAGGAGCCGACTGTGAGCTCGGGGTCAGGGGCAGGGACAGCGGTCAGTGGCGAGGAAGGGGGTGGATTCCCCATGGCGGCCGCCGCAGTGCCCGCGGTGCTCGTGCTGCTGTGTGGGCTGTATCTGTGCCTGCAGGGGTCGGGCTCGGGCTCGGGCGCGGCGGCGCGGGCGGCGCGGTATGTGCCAGTGCAGTATGGTCTTAGGGTTTAGGTTTCAAAGTTTAGGTTTTTCATGCACACCCAAACAGTTTTTTTGGGATGCTGGGATGATTTTTGGGGTAGCTGGTAGACAGCAACGAATACAGTACCGTCGACTACCATTTGGTTGACCCCCTGTGAACTACTTAAGAAATTTTTATTCGGTCGCGCTACCTCCCCATTTCTGATTTAGCCCACCAAACAGTTCACAAGGGGTCAACCAAATGACATTCGACGGTATATATACAACAAATACCACTCACCATGCACACTCAAAACGCCATGGAGGTAGAAAACCTACCATCCGTCTCACATGCCATCGACCCAGACAGCCTCAAAGAAATCATCCACGCATGCAGAGCCGCGAAAACAAATCGAGAACAGTTTGCGTACATCCGCAATATGATTGCGATGGTCAATGCAGAGTTGAGAACCATACAGACCAAGATGCAGCCCTTCGCTGGAGCCACGGCAGAGAATCCCGTCGACTGTTTTTACGAGGTCGACATCTACTTTTTGTGCGAGCCTCCGTTCAACGACAAACGAAGGGCGATATTGCTGGCTCCCTCAAACTGTAACAAAATCGAAATCAGCCTGTCACTGGTCAACGCCAGAAATCCGCAGCAGCGTTTCCAAGTGGGCACAAAGACTCAAATGTTGAATGCAGTTGCGAGTCGCCTCAGTGTCAACAGTCTTCCTGATCTGAGCCCTGAATCATTTAGTGACACTTACCACCGACCCAACAAAAAAACAGAGACGTTGTACGCAAGAAACCAGACGTATTTTTCTCAGATGGGGATTGGGGGTCTATTGTTTAATTTAGCTGTCATTGTCATGGCGATGGCAAAGAAAAACATGCGAGTTGCAAAATATAACAAAAACACAGACCGGCTTTGCGCGCCGTATGAGGTGATTTCTGACTACTACGATCAACATGACGCAGATGGGACGGTGTATGAATGGAAAAATTTCGAAGAAATCAAAAAAGAGATTCACGAAAGAATTCAAAACAGGAATCGTGCCTCCAAGTTTACAAGTGATATTAAAATGAGCAGTTCTCGCGCGACACAGCAGTTTGAAGCGTACCTGCGGGTCATGACCGACAATGTTATTGCTTATGCAGGGCAGTTGAAGGAAAAAATGGGGGAGAAGACCACGGGAGTTAACTTGGTCAGGACGTATGTACCATTTTGCGTGTACTATATGTAAGTTATTCAATGCCGAAAAGCGATTCACAAAAAAAATGACAGAATTCATGGCAAAAGTGTTTTTGGTTGGGTGGGCTTTGGGGAAGATTTTGTTCACCACTCCCAAGTCCCTCGCAGTACCGTCGACTGCCATTCGGTTGACCCCCTGTGAACTATTTGGGATTTTTTTATACGCTCACTCCACCTTCCTATTTCTCAATCGGAAATGCCCTACTACGTATTTTTAAATTCGCTTAGCAAATAGTTCAAAGGGGGTCAACCACATTTCAATCAAGGGTAGTAAAGTGATACAAAATCAAACTTCCCGGCCTTGAGAAGTGGTGAACAAAATCAAACCTAAAGCCCGCTCAACCACAGACACTTTGTGCAATGAGAGCCCAGTTACCTTGGCTTGGTATATAAAACAGAGCCAACAAGAGTACAAAATGAGCGAGGCAGATCGAAAATACAATGAAATTTTAGCCAAATTTCTGATAAACCGGTCTCAAAAAGACATTATAGAATTCTTGTTTGAGAAATTTCACAAAAAGTCACTATTTACACTGAACGAATGGAAATTTATCTCCCTCATCAATTTGCACGTGGCAGAAAACGATGCCAGGGACGCTACGTTTGACATCGAGGACTTTAGTGACATCTCTACCATTGAGGTCCTCATCATGCAGGAAAAGGAAAGGGACCTGGGTGGACAGACACTGACCGAAACGAAAATCGTATCCGCCTGGCTGTCTGCTCATAATGGCAAAATCACGACCCAGGTGTACAAGATCCCACGCTTTGACGATGCAGTGGACAGTAAGTTTAATTCAAACGCGTATATTGGCCAAGAGCGTCAGTGGAGAGTCGTTTCGTCTGCCTTGCTGGACATTGTGGCGATTTGCATGAATATAAACTACAAAACGGTTCAGTCCAAGGGAATAAGTTTATACACAAAGCTTGGAATACTAAAGACAAAGTTTAATGAATTGAAAAGTGAACGGATTCAGGTGCTGAACACAACGATTTACACAGTCCCAAAGAAATTGGGCTGGGGACAGGAAAGCGTCACGACGCGATTCTTTCAGGGCAAGATTTTTTGCCAGCAGCTGACAAAGTCGGTTCGCCACGGCGAACTTCCCTATTTCGACCTAGAGTTGGCCGAGGAAACGTTTGACGGCAGAGAAACGGAGAGGGTGAAAGAAGCAATGTCCATCCTGAGCTATTCCATGCATGATTTCCGCGAAGCCACCAGGAGAGACAAGTTTTTGTTGAACTGGCGTCGTTTGGTTCCGAGAGACTCGGACCTACAGCAAAAAGTGAAAACGGTACTCGGTTCGTACTGGCTCCTGGCTAGTCAATGGAACAAAATTTCCACTAAGAGCAAACAGCGTATGGATGACGTTATTCACGTCTGCATGCAAGAGGGCTGGTTGGTGCAGACCAATGACTCCTACACTCCCGACTCAATCATGCACAAGGTTGGGGAAGATGAAGATGATACATCCCTGCCGCAATTTTTGGAACCGGACGACGATACACTGGCATTGATGGCGGATTGTCAGCAAAGAGACCTCAATTATATTTCAATGTTCACATGCATGATCGAGGACATGCAGCCGCTGGCCTTCACCGCTTCCAACGAGAGAGGTAAAACGATGCTTAGCTCCGTCGCGACCGTGAGACCCCAAGATGACGAGGAACAGTCTTGGAAAGATTGCATGAAAATGAAGCGGAAGATGGTGAAGGCCATGCTGGTCAAGAACTGTCATATCAATGCGTTGATTCCCTGTCAGATCAAGACAGAGGGGCGACGGAAAGATACACGAAAGACGTTTCTGGGTTTATTCAACCACATTTTCACGGCGAAGGACGCGGAGAGGCACCCGTGCGTGGAGAAGACGAGGGAGAAATTTCAAGTCTTGGGTGCGAAGACGGAGCCGGAGGAGGTACAGCAGTATTGCCTGGGGTGAAGCTCGACTGTTTTGTTTTTTTTTGTGTAGGACTTAAGAATAAATCCTCAAAAACTCGAAGAAGAGCAAAAGACATTCTTAGCAGGGTTTACTCAAACACAAAGTGCCCGAGCGACAGCCCGGTGACCCCGCAGAAAAACGTGAGCGGCACCACCAGGTAGCACACGGCGTAGTAAAACACAAAGGACTGGTTCCCGTGCGTCTCCAGCAGGTACACCCAGATGGTGAAGACGGGCGCGAGAAATTCAAATGTGACAAACCACAGCATGAGCCGCAGGCTCCGCTCGCAGTCGCACAGCGAGCTGCTGCAAAAAAACACGCTCAGCACGAGGAGGACAAAGTTCAGCCCCGCGGCCGTCCGGTACTCATGGTCAAAGCCAGGTATGAGGTCGGAAAAGGACAGCGCCAGGCCGACGCCCGTGGCGAGGAACAGCGCGACCAGGTACGAAATAACCAGCCGTGATATCATGTCCGCCACCGGCGCAGCGCGTGGCCCTTATATATCTTGGCACGCCCCCGCAAATCCGTGCTGTATTTGTTTTTGTGGGTTTGTCGCAGATGTTCTATGATGTATGTTCTTGAACTTGTGTAGACGCTGGGGTCTATTGAAGTTGTACCACGCTTGAAATCAAAAACAGTCAATCTGCCCGCGAAACAAAAACTCGGCACACAGCTCATTCCCGGCAGAAAAATCACAGAGAGCCACACGCCACAGCCTCACCCCCCGGCAGCGTATGAATCTGCCCGCGAAACAAAAACTCGGCACACAGCTGGTGCAGGCTGTCCTCCACTTCCAGGATCCGATCCACCAGTTCCGCTGCCGCTGTCTGCTTCAGGCTTTCCCCATACGCCAAGATTTCACAGACCCACCGCCGCATGGCCTCGATACTATCAGGGCAGTATGCCTCGGAGATATACACCACGGACAGCAGGGTGGTGGTGACGTGGTCGAGCTTGGTCGTCACCAGCAGCTTGTACTGGTCGTACTCGGGAGAGGGTACCGCGGTGTCCATCATCGTGTAGATCTTGGACGCCTGCTGCAGCATCTTGCGCTGGTTGATGTGCATCTTGCTTTGTTTTTTGTTGTCTTTCTGAGGGACGTGGGTTTCTCGGGGTTATTTTGTTTTTCAGATTTGTGGCTTGCTTAAGAGTTCTCTCGTTTCCTGGCCGACTCAGTCCACCGCAAAGCTAGACCAGGTTCACTTTTAATCGGTCGAGAGTAAACAAACTGAGTGCACCCAGCGAAAACACCAAGAACCAGGTCATTCCGGAGATATATAAGACGCCACCGGTATAGGTGGCGATGCACGATGACGACGACACGGCGTCATGGGTCACGGCGATTGTCACGATCGCAAACTACGCGCTGCTGATCGCCATGGGCTTCCTGCGTGACCTGATTTTTGGCAAGGGCCGCCGCGACACGCCGGGCTACGCACCGCTGCTCAACGACTGGCAGGTCCTGGGGTTTTACCCCTCTCATTGTTAACGCAGCAAACTCAAAAATATGACATGTCGTAAACTATAGAAAACTAACCACGTATCCCAATAGGATTTCTACACCCGCCGCCTCTACAACCGCATCCAGGACTGCTTCAATCGGCCCATCAACTCGGCGCCCGGGGCGTGGTGCTCCGTGATGATGCGCAACTTTGACCCCGAGCACGAAGGGCGGATGCAGCTGACGGGGGAGACCATGACAGTCCTGAACCTGAGCAGCTACAACTACCTGGGCTTTGCCGAGTCCGAGATGGACATCCGCGACGACGTCGTGCGCACCCTGCGCGAGTTTGGCGCGTCCTCGTGCTCCAGCCGCTCTGAGCTCGGCACCAACCGCGTGCATCTCGAGCTGGAAAAACTGGTGGCCGAATTTCTCGGCAAGGAGGGCGCCATGGTGATTGGCATGGGCTTTGCCTCCAACTCGGCCGTGCTCCCGGCACTGCTGAACCAGGGCGACCTGATTCTGTCGGACGAGCTCAACCACCGCTCCATCGTGGACGGCGCGCGCCTGTCGCAGGCCACGGTGCGCGTCTTCAAGCACAACTGCGCGGCTTCCCTCGAGCGGGAAATCCGCGCGGCCATCGTCAAGGGGCAGCCGCGCGGGCGGCGGCAGTGGCGGAAAATCGTAGTGCTCACCGAGGGGCTGTTTTCCATGGAGGGCGCCATCTGCAACCTGCAGGCCATCAGTGCCGTGTGCAAGCGGTACAAGGCGTACCTGTATGTCGACGAGGCGCACAGCATCGGCGCGCTGGGCCGCACCGGGCGGGGCGTGCGGGAGCACTGCGGGGTGCCACCCGAGGATATCGCGGTGTTTATGGGCACGTTCACCAAGGCCTTTGGGTCGGTCGGCGGGTACATTGCCGCGTCGGCTGAGGTCATTCAGTACCTGAAGCGCAAGTGCGCGTGCAATGTGGCCGCGTGCAGCATGTCGCCCGTGTGCGCGCAGCAGGCGTTGGCCGCGCTGCGCATGATTGACGGCCAGGACGGAACCGGGCGCGGGCTGAAGAAGCTGCGGCAGATCAAGGAGAACGCCAACGCGTTTCGGCGTGGGCTGAAGAAGCTGGGCTATCAGGTGCTGGGGGACGAGGACTCGCCTGTGATTCCCGCATTATTATTTCAGGTTTTCCCTGTCTGATTTATTTTTTTGTGATGAGTTGGACTGTTAATATTTCATGTATTGACTCACGATGATCCCCACCAAAAACAGCCCGCCAAAATGCCAGCGTTCTCCCGCGCCTGCCTGGCTCGCAAGCTGGCGATTGTCGTCGTCGGCTCACCGGCGACGCCACTGCTGAAAAGCCGTGTGCGGTTCTGCATCTCTGCCGCGCACGACCGACGGGACCTGGATGACGCCCTGCGGATCCTGGACGACATTGGCGACCAGGTTTTTTTTGCTACTGGTAATTTTGCAACTCGCGCCGCTGACGACAGAGCATGGTGGCAGGTCATGGTAAAATACAAATCACCCTCGACTCGAAGTTGGTTTTCGTGGTCAACAACGACAAACTCAGACAGGACCCTTGATGAACCCCCCAAGGCTTCTACACCTGCCGCCAATAAGACTCGGAACAGAGCCAAGGGCTGCCACAAAGCTACCTTTACCAAAACACGCAAGCTCAAAAAAAAAGGCATCCGGTATGTCCCGGTGTATGACACCTAGAGCCTCATCGCGAAAGTGTCTCTGGTTGGGGGGGCTTTAGATCCACGCTGCTCAGGACAGCGGCTGTTTTTTTACCGTGGATTTAAATTTGTACTGTTATTTTTGAGCACCGTGATCGCGCAGCGGTTCGGGATTGCCAATATGAATTCTAATGCACATTTAAATTTGCAGTACAAGACGCGATCAAACCCCCAAGCTAAAGCCCCCAACCCAGAGACACTTTCGCGATGAAGCCTGTCCATGTCATTCACAGAAACCCCAACACAGAACAAAAAACGGGTATCATTCCAAGTACGATATATATAGCAACAACCCAAGACGCGACACGATGGCATGCACCGAGCATGACCTCTTTCTCCTCATCAACGAGAGCGCGGCTGTACAGCAATACATTACGCACATGTGCGCGGACCTCATGTACCTCATCAACGCAATGGCGCTGGACCAGTGCTGCGCCAAGTCGTACAGCGCGTCCGACGCCATGCCGATGCCGTGGGACTTTCTCTTCGAGGTCCAGAGCCTGCTCTTTGCCAAAGAGACCCCGAGTACCAAGGACTCGGGCGCGGTGTGCAACGGCGACATCCTGACGGTCTTCCACCACGGCAACGTGCGCGAGCGCTGCTACCAGTTTTTCACCATCATGTGCCGCGACAAGCAGAACCGGATCCTGCGGTGGCTGCTCAACGCCTGTGAGTACCCCGCGTGCATCAACCCGAACGAGGTCGTCGCCATCAAGGGGCACGCGGACGCCCCTGGCGGGTTCACGGCCCACGACGCCGTGCAGGTGAAAAAGCGAGCGCTGTGCGTCTCGCGTCGGCGGCAGCGCACGCGCCGGGCGCAAAAGGACGCGAGCCAGCCGTGCTACCTGCTCGACGCCAGCGCCGTCGTGCCCGCCCTGTCCATGCGCGAGCTCGCCCTGTTTGGCGGCGATGTGGCGTATGCGGGGAAGCTGCCGTGGATCACCGGGCGACAGCGGTGGGTGCTGCCGGACGCGGTGGCCGCCGCGCTCACCGCCAACGACGCGAGTCGGAAATTAATTTCCGGTCTGTCAGGGCACACCGAGTCCATGATCGTGTTTGGCCGGCTGTTCAAGCACTTTGACATCAAGATGGTCGCGCTCGTGTGCGTGCTGTGGCTCGTGCCGTGCGAACACCACAGCGTGTACGAGATTTTGTTCACGGCGAAGCTGCATGGGCTGCATTATGCGCTGCACGAGGACCCGGTGCAGTTTTGCCTGAAGCTGCTGCAGCGCGTGGGCGGTGGGGATGCGTAGGTTTCTCTGTGCATTCTTTATACCCTGCCTATTTTCAAAAAAAAATGAAGGCAAAACTCATTCGATTCTAGAAAAATTCAGATATCCAGTCTAAAAACTGTCGCGAGTTTCTTAACTCCTTGCGAACGGGTACACATGAATTTAAAAAATCAAAAACATTACTAGTCAA
>MDSV01048534.1_pt1 | contig 12087 bp, 14 predicted proteins | sample 810851 | NCBI WGS metagenome assembly MDSV01 (sample SAMN05326640, study PRJNA326480) | marine metagenome | isolation source: seawater | place: Atlantic Ocean: North East | collected 2012
GTATCATTAGGTAAAGATGTAGTACCTTGTATTTATAAAAAATCTACTATTGAAAACGGTATTATTGATTTACAAATGGAAGCATGTGGATTAAACGGATGTTGCAAGGTAGAAGATAAAATAAAACTAATTTATCCTGATGGAGCAAAAGAATTAGTTAATATAACAGAATCAGATGGCGATAAAATCAAAGTTGATTCAGATAAATCAGGTGAAGTATTTGTATACGGTAAAGAAGTTGATGATTATCATTCAGTTGACTATGATGCTTTAGCAATGTTAAACATATCAGCCACTCAAGAACTTTATAAAATAATAAAAGAATTACAAGAAGAAATAAAACAACTAAAAAAATAAACACAATTATGGAAAAAGGACATTATGGTGAATACAGTGGAAACGCTAAACATTCACGAGTGACATCATCTAATTATAAAGCAAGCGAAAGAGATGACGCGGCTCATATTGATTACTTGAAAAGAGATGTTAACTATGATGCTAAACATGGTCATAGTGATATAGATATGACAGCTGATGAAAAACATATATCTAAATTAGCAGGTGACATGAAATATGATAAAAAACATCATGGAATGTCAAGAGAATCATCTAGAGCAGAAAGACTGAGAAAAAGAGCAATGAAAAGATCTGAAAGAATTGGTTCTGAAATGGGTGATTATGATTATGAAGATACAAGAGTTCAAAACATGCTTTCTAAAGCTAGAAAACTAGATGAAAGAACTGGTCTACCTATGAATACAAATATGACTAGACACATAATGAAAAAAGATGCTGTAAAAGCTGCGAAACAAGGTATGAAAATGGGAAGATTTCTTGATAACGAATATGACAATCAAAAGCGTGATGAAGAAATGAATAGAATGATGGACGAGCGTGGTGGTATGAACAGAATGACTGGTCATGGACAATCTAAAGGCGATCAATCAGCTACTCGTGTAGATTATGCTAATTATAAAGGTACAGATAAAGGATATCATAGTCATAGTGGTGCTGCTCATGGAGATCAATCAGCTACACGTAGAGATTATATGGGAATGTCTAGAATGGCATCACCATTATACAATACTGGATGGGGAGGTTTTAATTATAATAAAGGATCTGCTGAACTAGATTACATGCCAATTGAAGATGATATGCACAGAGGAATGTCAAGACACACGTCTGAACATTCTACCGAAGAGTATATGGCTAGAAAAGATGCTGCAATTAAAAAATCTCAAGGCGAAGACGGTATGTCAAGATATGAATCTAAAAAAGGTATGTCTAGAGAATCATCTGAATTAAAAGATATGCCAATAGTGGATATTGAAAAAGGTGATGCAGAAGGAGATAAGAAGAAAGCTTATACTAAAGAACTTAAAGCAAAACCAAAGAAAAAGGTAAAATCTTACACTCAAGAAGCTAAACCAATACCAAAGAAACCAGGTATGTCTAGAATGGCATCACCATTAAATGCTAAAGGAGATAAATGTCCAGAAAGTGGATGTGTACAAGAAAAAGGTAATGGAAAATGGGGAGTAATTAGTGGTAAAACTGGTAAATGGTGGAATGCTAATTATGATTCAAGAAGCTCTGCAGAAGCAGGATTAAGAGCTTATTTTGCAAGCGGAGGAAACTAATGAGTATGTTAGATAAAATAAGAGGTAAATTTTTTAATAAAAAATCATTTAATGTAGGTTTTAATAATAGATCTCCATTAAGTTATATAACTAGTACTGGACCTAGCGTTCCTTCTTTTAGTGATCCTGGTGTAAAATCATTTGAACCTGGAGATTGGAAAGGGGCTTATGATAGTTCAGACGCAGTAAGAGCAGAAACTCAAGCAGAAATTGCTAAAGGTGAAGGCGCTGGTGGTGCAATTTGGGGTGGAGCTAAAATGCTAGCTGGAGCTCTAACAGGTGGAACATTAAAAAGTGGTTTCACAGATGGTAAGAGCAAAGATACATTTGATGGTATAGAAAAAGCATTTGGTGGTGAAACACAATCTACAGTGGAAAGTGATTTAGAAACTATGAAAGCTTTAAAATTAAAATACCCACAATTATTAGATTAAAAAAACAGTCATGGATCTGTATAAAACCAAAGAAAATAGAAATAAACATTAACATTTAAAACAAAAAATCATGGCAAATTGGATTAATTTCAACGTAGTTGGTGGTGTAACAGATGGTGCAGGTGCAACTCCAGCTCCACAGATGGACGGCGACAACTTAGTATTAGCTGAAAGCATTATTAATGTAGCAGCAGTAGTAAGTGGTGGTGGTGCTATCGTAGCAACATTAAACTTAGCTGGACCAGCAGGTGCAACAACTTGTACAGTTATCTGTTCAACTTCAGCTGCAGCAGCAGATGACCCAGACAGTAACGTACCAGCTTCAGCAGATTACGTAAACAAAGTAAAAGGCGCAATTATCAGATCATTAACAGCTAATCCAGGTGGTGTAAAAGCTAACTGTGTATTACCTCAAGATCAAGCTGATAACACTGCTCCATACGATCCAGCACTTAAAGTGTACTGGAGAAGTTTCGTAGTAGCATAAGTATGAAATCTAGAGGATTAGGCGATTCGATCGCAAAATTCACAAAGAAAACAGGTATTAAGGCTGTGGTCAATAAAATGGCTAACAGCCTTAATAAACCCTGTGGTTGTCAACAAAGACAAAACTATTTAAACAATAAATTTCCTTACAAACAATGAGAATCAATCTACAAAGAAAATTTACAATGAATTCTCCCTTAAAAATTGATAACACTCCTGTATATCAAGTTGATTTAGGTGAAGGTGTATTAGGTAAAGGAAATAAAAATGGAACTATATTAGTTTCAGATAAAATAAAAGATCCTGAAGAAAGACAAAGTATTATAAATCATGAAGGTATACATATAGATCAAATTAAAAGAGGAGATCTAGATTATGATGATGAAGCTGTGTACTGGAAAGGAAAAAAATATTTTAGAGAAGACATGGACGAAGGAAATCCAAATCTACCTTGGGAACAAGAAGCATATAAAAAAACAGATCCATACGAAAAATATTAATATGAAAAAGAACTACAAAACCGGAAGTCCATTATTTTTACTCGCAGACCTGCTAGATAAATCTCGACAAGATATTGTTGATTTTAGCGGTTATAGAGGAAAAGATACTTTTAAAAAATCTTTACAACAAGGACCTAGTTCTCATACTAATAAAGCATTTTCAAAAAATAAACTTGATGAGTATGGTAATAAAAATAAATACCCATATTTATCATCTCGATTTATAGTAAATCCTGAAATTAAAGACCCGTTTAATAGAGGAAGAAGAGATGATATGAACACAATGAGAGACAAAGAAAGAGTTCTTCAACAAACTCAAGCTAGAAGAGGTATATCTGGTCCTTCTAGTCTTTTAGAAGATTATGAAGCATCAGCAAAAATATCATCTAAAATAGGAGATAATTTATTAGATGCTCAACAAATGGGAGATGAACGAGGTATGAGCCAAGCCGTATTAGACGCGCAAAGAAGAATGCAAGCAGATAAAATGTTAAATACTAGAAACCTACAAAGAAGACCTAAACCTGGTGAAAATTTTGGTGATGAATTTACTGGAGATTATATAGATAATGTAGCTTATAAAAACGCTAGAATGATAGATGATTTTAACAATGCTAGACTCGCGGGAATATCTGCTCAAGATTTAAGTGACTTCGCAAGACAGTCAAATGAAAGAATGAGATATTTTGATCCTTCTGAAGGTTTAGGAATGAGAGATGAAAGAACTGGAGATGTAAATTATGGCGGACAATAAAAAATTTAAAGACTCTACAGTTGGAAAATTATTATTTGGTGCTGCATCAATAATAAACCCTACACTTGGCAGTGTGCTACAAGGCGTAACATCCCCTAAAGAAGCTATTGCTGCAATTGCAAAATCAGATGTTTCTTTAGATGATAAAATAAAATTACAACAATTAATATATGAACAACAGAATAAAGAGATAGAAGCTATTACTTCAAGATGGAAGTCAGATTCTATGTCAGATTCGTGGATGTCAAAAAATGTACGTCCATTAGTTCTAGTATGGTGTATTGTTGTATTTTCTTTTGCAGGAATACTTGATAGTGTAGACCATATTCCTTTTAATATAGGATCTACATGGAATGATACTTTTGAGAAGGTCATGATGGCGGTTGTTTTAGCCTATTTCGGAGGTCGCACGACAGAAAAGGCGACAAGTATGTTTAAAAAGTAAAAGTTACTAGAAATAAGTAATTATACCTTAGAACACTTAAATTAAATTAAATATTATGAAAAAATTATTAATAAGCATTTTTATGCTTGTGAGCGTTTTAACTTATGCTCAAGAAGTTCCTGGACTAGAAGGTTTATGGAAAAGTAAAAACTCAACTTACTACGTTGCTATTTTATGGGATGGTGATAAATACACTTTCAGTAATTTTTCTTTTTATGTAGGTAAAACTGCAAAAGAAATAATTTATGAAAAAGGTAAAGACTATGTTATAACTAATATGTACACCGAAAGAAACAAACACAGTGTTAATATTAAATACACAGTTGTAGATAGTGAAACATTATTATGTGAATTCACAGGATCTAATGATAATGTAAGTAAATATAAACGAATAAAATTAAATTAAATGGCTGAAAATAAAATAACTGAAAAGGAGTTAAAAGAAATACAAGATTTACAAGCAAATCTTTATAAATTAACAACTGACATAGGAGTTCTAGAAACTCAAAAACATGCAGTCTTGCATGAACTTGCTGGTGTAAATCAAACACAGGAAGAATTTAAAAAAGTATTAGAAGAAAAATACGGTTCAATAAATATTAATTTACAGGACGGTACTTTTGAACTACAAGAAGAAAATGAGTAATGTTATAAGAAAAATCAGTATTGGTGCTGATTACAAGAATGAAGCAATGCATTATTCTATAGGACAACAGGTTTATGGTGGTCATGAAATATCACATATACTGTTAGATGAAAAAGATAATTCTTATAATATACATATAAAAAAAGCCAATGAAATACTACCGTGGAAGAAATTTAATTCTAACATGGCTATTTCTATTGAATACGATTTAGAGTATTAATGAAGAGTCTTTATGATTTTATTGTAAAACCTTTAGGTGATAGATATGCAAATACTAAAAAAATAGGTGAAAAGAAATTAATTTTAAATACTAAAATTGAATCTTGGAAGTTTGTTAATAGATTTGCTATAGTTGTAGAAACACCATTAGCTGTAAAAACTTCTATTAAAAAAGGAGATATTATAGTTGTACATCAAAATGTTTTTAGAAGATTCTATAATATGCAGGGTAAACAAAGTAATAGTAGATCTTATTTTAAAGACGACCTATATTTTGTAGGTATAGATCAAATATATCTATACAAAAGCAATGACACTTGGAAGTCTTTTGGTGATCGTTGCTTTATAAAACCAATTAAAAACAAATCTTCTCTAGAGAATAGAAAAGAAACTCCTTATACTGGAATAGTTAAAATTGGTAATAATAAGTTAGAGGTATCTAAAATTAACCCAGGAGACAAGATAGGGTTTAAACCAGGTGCTGAATGGGAGTTTGTTATAGATGACGAGCGTCTTTATTGTATGAAATCAAATGATATAGTTATAAAATATGAGCACAAAGGAAACGAAGAAGAATATAATCCAAGCTGGGCAATTAGCAGTTAAAGAGTTAATTAAAGTTGCTAAAGAACCTATTATAGATTTTGGACCAGATATTTCCGCGGACAGATTAAAGAACGCAGCTGCTACTAAAAAACTATGTATATTTGATGCTTTTGAAATATTAAATAGAATAGAAGAAGAGAAAAACTTATTAGAAGATAAACCAAAAGTAGAAGAAAAAAAAGAAACTACATTCCGTGGTTTTGCTGAAGGAAGATCTAAATAATGTATACGCAAACTTTATATAATATATTAAAAGATCACGTTAAACCAAAGATTCTTAAGCGAAACAATAAATATAAGAAATGGGAATATGGTTATAACGAGGAACATGATTTTATAGTTATAAGTAAAGATGGAACTGTAGGAGATATATATGAAATACAAGGTTTAAAAATTGGAGTTCCTAGTAAACCTAAAGATATACATACTTTTGAAGATAATAAATGGAAAAGAACACCATTACCTAAAGTTCTTAAAAAAATTAAAAGTGTTTTTGAATGGGATAAATATCCTGAAGATTTTAAAGAAAGATGGTATGATTTTATTGATATAGAATTTACCAGACGTGAAGAAGGTTTTTGGTTTAAAAATAAAGATAAAGATATTTATTTAACAGGAACACATTACATGTATTTACAATGGAGTAAAATTGATGTTGGACCACCAGATTTTAGAGAAGCAAATAGATTGTTCTTTTTATTCTGGGAAGCATGTAAAGCAGATATTAGATGTTACGGGATGTGTTATCTAAAAAACCGTAGATCTGGTTTTTCATTTATGGCTTCTGGAGAAGTTGTTAACTTAGCTACAATATCCAGTGATTCAAGATATGGAATATTATCTAAAACAGGACCAGATGCTAAGACTATGTTTACCGACAAAGTTGTACCAATATCAGTTAATTATCCTTTCTTTTTTAAACCGATTCAAGATGGTATGGATCGACCTAAAACAGAATTAGCATATAGAGTACCAGCTTCTAAGTTCACAAGAAGAAAAATAATAAGTGGAGAAGTAGAAGCAGAACTACAAGGTCTAGATACTACAATTGATTGGAAAAATACTGGTGATAACAGTTATGATGGTGAAAAACTAAAACTATTAGTACATGATGAATCAGGTAAATGGGAAAGACCTAATAATATATTAAACAACTGGAGAGTTACAAAAACATGTTTGAGGTTGGGTTCTAGAATTATTGGTAAATGTATGATGGGTTCAACATCTAACGCTTTAGATAAAGGTGGTGGTAATTTTAAAAAATTATATGAAAACTCAGATGTTAATAAAAGAAACGCAAATGGACAAACCCGTAGCGGACTCTATAGTCTGTTCATTCCTATGGAATGGAATTACGAAGGATACATTGATTCTTATGGCATACCTGTATTCGAAACACCCAACAAACCTAAGGAAGATCCTCATGGCCAAAAAATAAAATTAGGAGTATTAGATTACTGGAAAAACGAAGTAGACGGTTTAAGTGAAGACCAAGACGCTTTAAATGAATTTTATAGACAATTTCCACGTACAACTAAACATGCTTTTAGAGATGAATCTAAAAACTCTTTATTTAACCTTACTAAAATATATCAACAAATAGACTGGAATGCAGATATAAAGCATAGCAGTGTTGTAACACAAGGTTCATTTAAATGGGTTGGAGGTATAAAAGATACTCAAGTAATGTTTGTACCAAATAAAAGTGGTAGGTTTTTTGTCTCATGGGTTCCACCAGTTCATTTACAGAATAATGTAATTAAAAAATTAGGTAGAAAATATCCAGGTAATGAAAACTTAGGAGCATTTGGTTGTGATAGTTATGATATATCAGGAACAGTAGATGGTAGAGGTTCTAATGGATCTTTACATGGTTTAACTAAATTTAGCATGGAAGATGTTCCTCCTAATCATTTCTTTTTAGAATACATTGCTAGACCACAAACTGCTGAGATGTTTTTTGAAGATGTTCTTATGGCTTGTATATTTTACGGAATGCCAATATTAGCGGAAAATAATAAACCTAGATTATTATATCATTTTAAAAGAAGAGGATATAGAGGTTACGCAATGAATAGACCTGATAAAATTTATAATAAATTATCAGTAACAGAAAGAGAAATAGGTGGAATACCTAACTCAAGTGAAGATATTAAACAAGCTCACGCTGCAGCTATAGAAACTTATATTGAAGAGCGAGTTGGATTACTAGAAGATCTTACCTATGGAGATATGTATTTCCAAAGAACATTAGAAGACTGGGCAAAATTCAATATAAATAATAGAACAACTCATGATGCTTCTATTAGTTCAGGTTTAGCTATTATGGCGTGTAATAAAAATAAATATAGACCAGTTCCTAAGTTGATTAAACAAAAGTATGATTTAGGTATAAAAAAATATGACAATAGTGGTTCATTATCAAAAATTATAGATTAAATGAAGATAAATTATAATACTAATAGTACATTTCCTAGCCAAGTTGTTAGTGACGGTGAAAAAGCTACTTGGGAATATGGCACGCAGGTTGCTCAAGCTATAGAGCAGGAATGGTTTAATCAAGGTAGAACTAATGGTAATAGATACTTAACTACTTGGAATAATTATAATAGACTAAGACTATATGCAAGAGGTGAACAACCTGTAGATAAATATAAAGATGAATTATCAATTAATGGTGATTTGTCTTATCTTAATTTAGATTGGAAACCAGTACCTATTATATCTAAATTTGTTGATATATTAGTTAATGGTATTTCTAATAAAAATTATGAAATAAATGCATTTGCTCAAGACCCTGAGTCTTTAGAAAAAAGAACTAATTACGCAGAGATGTTAGCTCAAGATATTTTTGCTAGAGAAACAATGCAACAAATAGTTGAAAAACTTGATTCTTCTTTGTTTAATACTACAATTCCAGAAAGTAAATTACCTGAAGATGAAACTGAGTTGGAATTACATATGCAGCTTAATTACAAGCAGGCTATAGAAATTGCAGAAGAAGAAGTTATTAACCAAGTATTAGATACTAACAGATGGGAACTAACTAAGCGAAGAGTTAATTATGACTTGGTTACATGTGGAATTGGTGCTTGTAAAACTAATTTCAATCTTTCTAATGGTGTAACGGTTGATTATGTTGATCCAGCTTATTTAATATATTCTTATACAGAAGATCCAAATTTTGAAGACATATATTATGTAGGTGAATTAAAACCAGTTACTTTACCTGAAATAGCAAAACAATTTCCAAGATTAGATGATGCTACGTTAGAAAAAATACAACAACAACAAGGTAATAGAACTTACATGTATGGATATGGTAATGGTCCATGGGATCAAAACACTATTCCATTATTATATTTTGAATACAAAACTTATAGCGAACAAGTATTTAAAATAAAAGAAACAGAATATGGATTAGAAAAAGCATTAGAAAAACCTGATACTTTTAATCCACCAGAAAATGATAATTTTGATAGAGTAGGTAGAACTATTGAAACTCTTTATAGAGGAGTTAAAGTTTTAGGTACTGATATAATGTTAAGATGGGAGATGTGTCCTAACATGACCAGACCAAAAGCTGATACTACAAAAGTAGAAATGAATTATGCTATTTGTGCACCACGTATGTATAAAGGTAGAATAGAATCTACAGTAGGTAGAATTACTGGTTTTGCTGATATGATACAAATAACTCATCTTAAACTACAACAGGTAATAGCTAGAATGGTACCAGATGGGGTTTTCTTAGACATGGATGGTTTAGCAGAGGTTGATTTAGGTAATGGTACTAATTATAATCCAGCTGAAGCATTAAACATGTATTTCCAAACAGGTTCTGTTGTTGGTAGATCTTTAACACAAGATGGTGATATAAATAGAGGTAAAATACCTGTACAAGAGTTATCAACAGGTTCAGGACAAGCAAAAATACAAAGCTTAATATCTACATATAATTATTATTTACAAATGATAAGAGATGTAACCGGATTAAGTGAAGCTAGAGATGGTTCTGTACCAGATAGAGATACATTAGTAGGTTTACAAAAAATGGCTGCTAATGCTTCTAATATTGCTACTAAACATATTAATAATAGTAGTTTATTCTTAACTTTAAGAATGTGTGAAAACATATCTAAAAAAGTTAGTGATATGTTAGACTATCCTTTAACAGCTAATGCTCTTAAAAATAGTATAACTAATTTCAATAGTATGACTTTAAAAGAAGTCGATAAATTAAATCTACATGATTTTGGTATTTTCTTAGATCTTGAACCAGATGATGAAGAAAAGCAGCAATTAGAACAAAATATACAAGTTGCATTATCAAGTGGTGGTATTGATTTAGAAGATGCTATTGAAATACGTCAAATACGTAGTTTAAAATTAGCTAATCAAATGCTAAAAGTAAAACGTAAAAAGAAACAAGCTTACGAAAGACAGATGCAAGCTGACATGGCTCAACAACAAGCATCAGCTAATACTCAAGCTACTCAAGCAGCCGCTGAATCTGAAGTACAAAAACAAGAAGTTTTAACTAATCAAAAAATAAACTTTGAACAAGCTAAGTCTCAAATGGAAATAGAACGTATGAGAACTGAATCAGAGATTAAGCGTGAATTAATGGCTGAAGAATTTAATTATCAACTTCAGTTAGAGCAAATGAAAGCACAAAGAGAAACTATGCGTGAAAAGGAAATAGAAGATCGCAAAGACAAAAGAACAAGAATAGCAGGATCACAGCAAAGCGCTATGATAGATCAAAGACAAAATGATTTAATGCCTACTAATTTTGAAAGACAAAGCCAGGAAGGCACAATGCCTACAGCTTAATTATTAATTATTTAATTATATTATATTATGGGAGACCAAAAAAAGACCGAAGAGGTCAAACAAGAAGGTGACTTTAAAATTAAGTCAAAACCTAAGCGTAAAGCTAAAGACCTAGGACATGTAACAAATGCTCCAGCAAAAATTGATTTAACAGCTCCAGAAGCTACAGGAGAAATAGTTCCTGACGTAGTAAAACTGGATTTAACTAAAAAACCAGAAGAAAATGCCGTTCAAGAGCGAAAAACAGAGGAAATTCCTGTGGAAGAATCACCCGGAGATAGCAAAAAAATGGACGCAGAAGTACGGGTCAGCGATACAGATGATAAAACAGACGCTGAAGTCCAAGTAATTGAAGAAATTACTGAAGATGTTAAAGAGAAAGAAAAAGAAAAAGAAAAACCTCAATTAATTAAAACACCTGAGTTACCAGAAAATGTAGAAAAATTAGTTACATTTATGAATGAAACAGGTGGAACAGTAGAGGATTACGTAGAACTTAATAAAGATTATTCTAAATTAGACAATGATCAATTATTAAAAGAATACTTAAGAAAAAATAAACCTCATTTAGATAATGATGACATCGAACTTATAATGGAAGATTATAAAATAGATGAAGATTTAGACGAGGAAAAAGAAATACGAAAAAAGAAGTTAGCATATAAAGAAGCTGTTGCTAATGCGAAAAAGGATTTAGAAAATAAAAAATCTCAATACTATGCTGAGATTAAGAATCGTCCTGGAGTAACACAAGATCAGCAAAAAGCTATGGACTTTTTTAATCGTTATAATAAACAGCAAGAAACTATAAAGCAATCACAAGAAGCTTTTAAAGAAAAAACTAATAATTTATTTCAAACTGATTTCAAAGGTTTTGATTATAATGTAGGAGATAAAAAATTTAGATATAAAGTAAAAGACCCTGTGAAAATAGCTGAAAGTCAATCTAATCTTAAAAACTTTACTGACAAATTTGTTGATAAAGAAGGAAATATTAGTGATACTGCAGGTTATCATAAAGCTTTATATGCTGCGATGAACACAGATAAACTAGCCTCTCATTTTTATGAGCAAGGTAAAGCGGATGGTATTAAAAATTTAGTACAACAATCTAAAAATCCAAGTGCAGAAGCACCAAGGCAGGTTGCCAGTGGGGACGTCTTTGTAGGAGGTTTTAAGGTTAAAGCAGTGAGTGGAGCTGATTCATCAAAATTGAAAATCAAAAAACGAAAGTTTAACTAATTAAAAACTAAAATTATGGCTTTAACCCCACAGTTTGGAAGTTTAGTACCTTCTCAAACTCAACAATTGCTAGCTACTAATTATTTGCAATGGACAAATAATGGTGGTGGTGCGGGTATTCCAGCTAATTTCAGTGATTTTGCCGCGCAATATTTACCTGAAATTTACGAACAAGAAGTGGAAAGATATGGTAACAGAACGTTATCTGGTTTCTTAAGAATGGTCGGTGCTGAATTACCAATGACAAGTGACCAAGTAATCTGGTCAGAACAAAATAGA
>MDSV01145477.1_pt1 | contig 12087 bp, 12 predicted proteins | sample 810851 | NCBI WGS metagenome assembly MDSV01 (sample SAMN05326640, study PRJNA326480) | marine metagenome | isolation source: seawater | place: Atlantic Ocean: North East | collected 2012
AATTGCATCTTGTTTAATAGCAAAAGCTGGCACCCACCACGAGTGAATAACATCATTGGCCGTAATAAGGAATCTAACTTTTTTACCTGCCGGTATGACAACCATCTCGTCAACTTCCTGGAGATAGTTTTCACCTTTGGGAACTAAATTATATATTTCATCAAGATCAGTAGAGAGGTTTGAGAAAAAACTTACGTCATCTTCAAGGTATTTATATTGCCACTTCCATTGATACCCAGTAACTTGGATATTTATATCGCCTGCCTCATCATCATAAATTTTAACGAGTGTTTTAGATGCTGGTACAGCCATAGCTATTAAGATTAAAAAGGGAATAATGGTCCATGCTATTTCTAATTTATGATTTTCATGAAACTTAGCAGGTACTGGATTCTTTTTCTTTGTGTGCGCCCACATAGAATAAAACATAACTGAGAAAACAAGAGCGCCTATGGCAACACATATCCAAAAAATTAGCATGTGCAGCTCAAAAACTTCATTACTTATATCAGTAATGCCTCTTGTCATGTTTAATGCAAACCAATCAGCATTAATTACTGGCACTAACAAAAATGCTAGTAAAAGAGTTGAACTCTTAGTTAGGTTCCTTAAAAATCTAAAAAACATCGTTTGCCCTAAGTGTGTGTCTTTAATAAAAAATAGTTATAGTACATTATAAGCTATTTATATATATACAATAAAGTAAAAAAGCTTTTTTTTCGACTCGTATGATATATGTTTGTGATAGTAATTTCTATCAATTTTTGTCTCTGTTTTTCTTATAATCTTCTAGATTAATTACATTAATTTGTTTTGGTTTGATTGATTTTGGATCAACCGGTCTTTTTTCTACAAAATCGCACTTAACACAATAAATTTCATCGTCATCAACATTAATGGCAATAGTGTCTTTCTCTTTACAGGAAGGGCAAATTGCGCCTGCAATAAACTGGATAAACCTTTTCATTCTCTCATGCTTTCAAGGTCTTCTAATACAGATTTAGTTTCTGGGAAAACCTGAAACCATATATTAAAAGAATGGGCTGCTTGATGTATAAGCATTCCGATACCATCATAAACGTTTGAAGATTTTTCTGAGGCCCATTTACAAAATGGTGTCTCCCCTAGAGAATAATTTAAATCATAAAAAAAAGCATTTTCACTGAAAGAAAATTCCTGGACTAGCTCAAAATTTCCAGTTAAGCCAGCTGAAGAGCAATTTATTATAAGATCATAGATACAAGAAGAACTTTTTGCATTATCAATAGATGTAATATTTGTATATTTTCTTACTAGACGATCTGCATTCTCTTGGGTTCTATTCATTACAGAAATGTGAGAGGTGTTCTCTCTTGCTACTTTATATAAAATACTTTCTGCGGCAGCGCCTGCACCAATAAATAAAATATTAGTGCCCTGAAGGTTAAAATTCTTATCGTCTTTAAGGTCAGATATAAAACCAACTCCATCTGTTGTGTTGAGTAAAATTTTATTATTATTTTTTGATATTGTATTTACAGCATTAATAAATTTTGACTCATTTGATATATTCCCATCAAGCCCAGCAGCCCTCTTCTTATGTGGCAGAGTAACGTTTAATCCTGTTGCCATGTCGTCTTTGAAAAATTCTTTTATAAACTTTTCAAAGTCCATGTCATCTATCTTGTAAGGCAAGTATTCCATACTAATGTTTTGGTTTCTTGCAAACCTTGAGTGTATAAATGGAGATAAGGAGTGCTCTATTGGATTTCCAACAACGCCTAACTTATATTTTTTAGACATTCCAATCTCTATTTATAAACTCTAGTAGTTTTTTTTCTAGCGTTTTATATTCGTCTGACTTATTGTATTTCCATTTTACAGACGCCGGCAGAGAGGCTAATATCGATTCGATTCTTCCGTTTGATTGAATTCCGAAAGAGGTTCCTCTGTCATATATAAGGTTGAACTCAACGTATCTTCCCCTTCTTATTAGTTGAAATTCTTTGTGCATTTGATCATATTTTGTGTCTTTTCTTTTATTTAGAATTCTTATGTATGATTTTAAATAGGTATCCGCAACTTGTTGAAGAAAATTAACTGCATCTTCTATAGATGAAAAACATTTTAAATTATCAAAAAATATTCCTCCAATACCCCTTCTTTCTTTTCTATGCGGGATGTTGAAATAATTATTACAAGCATCTGAGAAATCTTTATAAAAATTTTTTCCATAAGGCTCCAAAAGTTTTTTGGCGCTATTGTGCCAATCAGAAACATCGTTTTTATTAGGTAAAAATGGCGTTAGGTCATAACCCCCGCCAATCCACCAATCCTTTATTTCATTATTATTGTCTAAAATAGAAAATAATCTTACATTCATATGGCTTGAAGGAACATGAGGATTTTTTGGGTGTGATATTACAGATATTCCCATAGCTTGATAACCATTCTTTGCTTCAACATTTAAGGAGTTTGCTAAAGCAGATTCTGGAAGCCTTTCCCCATAAATTGATGAAAAATTTATAGCGCAATTATCAAAAACATTGCCCTCAGAAATTATATGCGTAATGCCTCCTCCACCTTCAGGCCTGTTCCATGCATCATGTACTTTATTTAAATTTTTAGATAATTCAAATTTTTCAAATTTATTTATTATTGAAGCCTGTATGTCTTTGAAATTTTTTTCTATTTCATTAATCATTTTCATTCTCTAATAATTCTTTTTGTTTCTAAGTCTATTATTTGTGAAGGACTCTTATTTTTACCAAGAGTCTCATCATAATATGCAAGTTCATCATATTCAAAAATATTAAGTATATCCTGCGGATCATTAATGTTTTTTTGTCCCGAGATGTTAGCTGATGTTGAAATCATAAATCCAGAAAACTCTTTAAATAGATGCTTCAAAGGTAAGTGATTACTCACTCTTATTGCTATTTTTTTGGTCTCATTCTTTAAATGCCTAGGGATGTCCTCCCTGTAATTTATAAGAAAGGTGAAAGGGCCAGGCCAATAATTTTGGAGGTATTTCTTTTCACTTTGAGATAAATCACATAACTCTTTTTCCACCGAATCTATAGAGTCAGCTAATAAAATAAAGTTCTTTTTATTATCTCTTTTTTTTAGGTCAAAAATTTTATTAACAGATTTTTCTTTGAATGCGTCGCAGCCTAGGCCCCAAATTGATTCTGTAGGATGAGCAAGTATTTTGCCAGATTTAACCCACTGAGCCGAGGCAAATAAATCTAGTCTTCTTTTATTCAATTATGAGTTAAGTTTTTTATCTTTTTCTAAAACTTCATCTCTCATATTTTGTTTATATGCAACTAGTTTTTCTGCGAGGCTTTCATCTCCTGTTGCAAGGATTTGAACAGCTAATATCGCGCTATTTTTTGCACCACTTTTTCCAACAGCTACAGTTGCAACAGGAACACCTGGAGGCATCATTGCGGTTGATAAAAGAGAATCTATACCTCCCATACCACCAGATTCAATTGGTATACCAATTACTGGCTTGGTTGAGTGAGCCGCAACAGCACCTGCTAAGTGGGCAGCCATACCTGCTGCTGCAATAAAAACTTTACATCCATTATTTTCTGAATTTTTAATTAAATCCATTACTGCATGCGGAGTTCTATGGGCAGACATAACATTTTTAGTATATTTAACACCGAAAGAGTCTAGGATAGGGAAAATGGCTTCAACAACAGGCAGGTCAGAATCCGATCCCATTATTATAGCTACTTGTGTTGTTTCATTTGACATATTTTTTACTCTTAAATAATTAACTAGATTATAATCACGCAATTATAATGAAAAAGTTTAAAAAATGGCTAAAAAATTAAAAATTTTAATATTTCCTGATCCACGATTAAGAAAAGTAGCTGTAAAAGTAAAAAAATTCGACAAAAGTCTACAAAAATTAGCAGATGATATGTTTTTGACAATGTACGATGCAAACGGCATAGGTTTGGCAGCTACTCAAGTTAATGAACATATTAGATTAATAGTTATGGATCTTTCAGAAGAAAGAAATGATCCTAAAATATTCATCAACCCAGAATATAAGGTATTAGAAGGCCATAACCTCTTTGAATATGAGGAAGGGTGCTTATCTATACCTGGCTTTAATGAAAAAATATCAAGGCCAGATAAAATAGAGCTCAAATGGCAAGATATCAATGGGAAAGAGCATATTACAGTGCCTGAAGGGCTTCTTACAGTATGTATTCAACATGAAATTGATCATTTAGAAGGTAAGCTAATGGTGGATTATGTAAGTGCTTTAAAGAGAGATAGAGTAAGAAATAAGCTTTTAAAAGAATATAACAGAAAATAACAGAATTTAAGTATAAATAGAAAAATTATCTCTTAAAATTATAAAAGTCACTTTTCTGGAGGGAGTTAATTAAAGTTTGGATTAAATTATCCGAAATAGATAGAAAGAAATAAATGAATATATTATTTGCAGGTTCATCAAAAAGCTCATCAAGAATATTAGAATTTCTTAGTAAGGAGAAGTCTATAAAGATAAATGGTGTGCTAACCCAACCAGACAAAAGAAGAAAGAGGGGTCCGGATCTATTTGAATCAGAAGTTTCAAAAACTGCCAATAGTTTCAATCAAAAAATTTTTAAGCCTAATAACTTAAATGATAAAGACTTTGAAAAAGAAATTACAAAATTACAAATAGATTTAATAATAGTTATAGCTTATGGAAAAATTATTCCGAATTGGATGCTCGCGTTGCCAAAAATTATGAGTATGAATGTTCACTTTTCAATACTTCCAAAATATAGAGGAGCATCTCCAATTCAATCATCTTTAATAAACGGAGATAAGGAAACTGGGGTTTCATTCATGCAAATGACAGAGGGATTGGATGAGGGTGATTTAATTTTAACTGCATCAATGTTAATTAATGAAGAGGACAATAAAATCTCACTGGAAACAAAATTAACTGATCTAGCAATTAAAAATATATTAAATGTTTTAACGCAATTGGAGAATAAATCTGCATCAACCACTAAACAGGATAATTCTGTTGCTACATACTGTAGAAAAATTAATAGTGAAGATTCAATTACAGACTTTAATGATTATGCAGAGAATATTATTAATAAATTTAAAGCTTATTTTGAATGGCCTGGGCTATCATTTATTTATAAAGACGTTCAGATAAAAATTCATGAAATTTCAAATACTAAAGAAAACAGCGATGGGCCAGCTGGTTCTATCTATAAAATTACTAAAGATGGAATATTTATAAATACAGCAGATTTCGTGATAGTAATTACTAACTTACAGTTTCCTAATAAGAAAAAAATATCAGCCTTGGATGCATATAATTCTTACTTGCCTTTTTTTAAATAGAATTTATTTTTCATATAACTCTTTTAATTATTGATAAAGAGGTTTAATTTACACAATATGAAAGTACTAATTTTGGGTGCTGGTCGTGTTGGCGGAAGTCTAGCTAGAGCTTTGGTTAACAATAACTATGATGTTTCTATAGTAGATGAAGATAAAACTGCCCTATCGAGCCTTGAAGAAAAGTTAGACATTATGACGGTTGAGGGTCATGCCGCTCATCCTCTTTCTATTAAAAAAACTGGGGCGGATGAATCTACCACTGTAATAGCAGTAACATCAAATGACGAAGTAAATATCATTGCATGCCAAATAGCAAAAAAACAATTTAATGTAAAAAAAACAATATGTCGTCTTGCTGAAAATTCTTATACAGAAGATTTAAATATTTTTGGCGAAGGCATTATCGATATAGTTATTAGTCCTGAAAAGGAAGTAATGAATCATCTTAAAGAGTTGATTATTCATCCCGGTACAGAACAAATAGAAAAGTTTGCCGACGGAACTGTTAACTTGGTTAGTGTCAAAGCAAAGAAAAAAGGTAAGCTCGTCGGAAGAGAGCTTAAAGAATTTAAAGATGATATGCCTGATACAGATGCTTTTGTTGCATCAATATACAGAAAAGGCAAGCCCTTTATTCCCTCAGGTGACACTGTTATAAAAGAAAACGATGAGATATATTTCATTTCCTCAGAATCTAATATAGATCAAATTGTTAACGAATTCCGTGAAAAAAATGATGTTTATTCAAGAGTGATGGTTGTTGGAGGCGGGAAGATTGGTTTTTCTTTAGCCAAGGAAATAGAAAATGATTATAAAACTAAGCTCGTAGATTCTAATAAGGAAAGATGTTCAAAATTATCAAAAAAATTAGAAAAAACTATAGTTCTGCATGGCTCAGCAACAGATGAAGATCTTCTTAAAAATGAAGGTATTGAAAACATAGATATTTTTTGCGCCCTTACTGACGATGATGAAACAAATTTAATGTCCTCATTGTTAGCTAAAAAAATGGGTGCCAAAAAAACAATGATAATACTTAATAATCCTTCTTATTTAGGTCTTGTTCCTGGGTTTATAGACATTTATATTGCTCCATATAGGCTTACTGTTTCTTCTGTTTTACAAGATCTTAGAGATAGTGATGTAGCACAGGATGTTTTACTAAAAATGGATACTGGCGCTGAAGCAATAGAGGGGGTGGTCCATGCAAATGAATATACATCAGAATTATTTGGAAAATCTCTAAAAGAGATTCCCTTGCCTGAGGGTTCTTCAATTGGAGCTGTCATTAGACATGGCGACCTTTTAATGCCTGAGTCAGAGGTTGAACTTTGCTTAAATGACCACTTAATAATATTTCTTGCTAACAAAGATATGGTTTCTGAAGTTGAGGTGTTGTTTAAGAAAACATAATGAATCCTAAATCAATATTAAATCTTTTTAGCATATTGGTATTATTTTTTAGTTTATCGTTTGTATTACCTATAATTGTTTCCATATTCTTTAATGACGGGGCATTGCTTGTATTTTTAAAAACCTTAGTAGCAATTTTGTTTGTAGGCTTGATTGGGCTTGTTATAACAAGAAATGTTAAAAGTGAGCTCTCTCAAAAAGACGGGTTTGTAATTATAGTCATGTTTTGGGTTGTTCTTTCGCTCGCAGGGGCAATACCTTTTTATTTAAGTGGAATGTCATTAATAGATTCAATCTTTGAATCCATGTCTGGTATTACAACTACTGGTGCGACTGTGATATCAAACCTTGATGGTTTGCCTGAATCAATATTGTTTTATAGACAATTATTACAATGGATGGGAGGAATGGGTCTTATAGTCTTGGCAATAGCTGTTATGCCACTGTTAGGAATTGGCGGAGGTCAGATATACAAAACAGAGGTTCCAGGAGCAATGGGTGAACAAAGGCTAACTCCTAGAATAAAAGAAACGGCACAAGCATTATGGATCATATATCTTGGATTAACTATAGTTTGTGGATTTTTGTATTACATAAATGGAATGTCTGCTTTTGATGCTATATCACACGCTATGTCTACTGTAGCAATAGGTGGTTTTTCAACACATGATGAAAGTATTGGTTTCTTCAATAGCATATCTATAGAGTTGATATGCATGACATTTATGCTCTTATCAGCCTTTAGCTTTGCTCTTCATTACTTTGCCTTATATAAGAAAAAGCCACTTAAGTATGTTTTTGATCCAGAGTTAAAATTTTTTGTATCCTTTATCTTATTAATATTTTTAATTGCATTAATTATTAGTCTATTTGCTAGCGGTGCATCAACTCCATCATTCAGAGAGCTGTCTTTCCATACTGTATCGATAGTTTCTACAACTGGCTTTTCAATAGGAGACTCATCTGAGTGGCCCTTTTCTATATCATTCTTATTATTAATTGGTGCTTTTGTAGGAGCATGCTCAGGATCTGTTGGTGGGGGTATTAAATCTTGGAGAATCATGATTATGTTAAATCATGCATATAAAAATATAATGAAGATAATACATCCTAACTCTGTTATTTCTCTAAAGATTGGGTCTAAAAGTGTTGATGATGATGTTGCAACATCAGTATGGGGTTTCTTTTCAATATACGTAATATCATTTGTAATATTATTATTAGCCGTATTAATATCTGGTTTGGATCTTGAGTCTGCCTTTTCAGCTGTAGGAGCATGTTTAAATAATTTAGGACCTGGTCTTGGAGTGGTCTCAGAAAATTATGCAGAGATTAATTCATTTTCTAAGGGAGTTTTAGCATTTGCAATGCTATTGGGAAGACTGGAGATATTTACTCTTTTAGTAATATTGACTCCGATGTTTTGGGCTAAATAGAACCGTATGGATCCTTGTAAGGATGTCTACTTCTTTTGAATCTTTTGTATTCCCAAGAATAATCAATTGGTCTAGCATTAATCATTTTCTCAATATCTTTATTTAATAATAGTTTGTGCTTACTATCATCATAAATATCATTACTGCACTGTTTTAATGTCAAAGATAAAAAGTTATCTTTGTTAGAATTTAGGTAAAAATATAATACTGGAGCTTGAGTTTTTAGAGCGAGTGATTGAACAAGTGTTGTTGAATAAGCCTCTCTATTATAAAAATTTATATACTCCCCAAGGCCTCTTTGTGGGACTTGATCTGCAGCAAAACATATTGCCTTTTTCAGCCTTAATGCTTGAATTATTTTTCTAACACCTCCTATTGATGTTTCTACAGAAACTGATCCATTTGACTCTCTGTCTTTCTTAACAAATTTCTCTAAAGACTTGATCTTTAGTTTTTTATATAAACTTACAGTTGTAATTTTTGAGTTAATGAATTTTAAAAGCATATCTACACTTCTATTATGAATGGCAACGTTAATTAACCCCTTATCATTATCGTTTAATTTATCTAATAAAAAATTATTTGTAATTTTAAAAATTTTACTGTTTGAATGGTTGTCATTTCTTCCCCAGGTGTAAATAGTCTCATATCCAGAAATAATTGATTCACGAATGCTTAGTTTTGATGTCAGCTCAACATCGTATTTATTTAGGTCAGGATACGCTATTTCGATGTTTACTTTAGTTATCTTGTATGAGGAAGAAAAACGATATAAGCGCAAATATATATATAAATCTACTAAATAAGTGAATATATTCTTTGGAAACATTGAAAATATGTAAAATAGTTGTTTCATGATGAGATAAATAAATTTCCATGTTATATAATCATATTTATTAGAAATATACAAAAAATTTATTATCATTGAATAAAGACAGTATAAATAGACAAATGTCTATTTTATAAGGAGTTTTAGTTGGCAGCAAAAAATATGGATGAGCTGGTTGCACTTTGTAAAAGAAGAGGCCTTATTTATCAATCAAGCGATATTTACGGTGGTCTTCAGGGTGTTTATGACTTTGGTCCTTTGGGCGTAGAGCTTAAAAATAATATAAAGAAGGCTTGGTGGGAGTCAATGGTATATGAAAATGATGATATTGAAGGTTTAGATTCAGCAATTCTAACAAATCCTCTAGTATTGAAGTATTCTGGACATGAAGAAACTTTTTCAGACCCTTTGGTGGACTGTAAATCATGTGGTTTGAGGTTTAGAGCAGATCAAGTTCCTGATAAATGCAAACAAGAAGATTTAACTGAGCCAAGACAATTTAATCTTATGTTTAAAACAAATGTGGGGCCTATTGAAGATGGTGATTCTTTTGCATATTTAAGGCCTGAAACTGCACAGCAAATATTTACTAATTTTAAAAATGTTATTGATTCTACTTCAAAATCACTTCCTTTTGGAATTGCTCAAATAGGTAAAGCGTTTCGGAATGAAATAACTCCAAGAAATTTTATATTTAGAGTACGAGAATTTGAGCAAATGGAATTAGAGTATTTTGTAAAACCAGGAACGGACGAGGATATTCATAATTCATGGGTACAAAAAAGAATAGATTGGTGGGTTGAACAAGGTGTACCCATGGAAAGTATTGAACTATATGAAGTTCCAGGCGAAGAACTCGCTCATTATTCTAAAAGAACTATAGACTTGATGTATAAATTTCCGCATGGAGTTGAAGAGCTCGAAGGAATAGCCAACAGAACAGATTTTGACCTTGGTTCACATTCAAAAAAACAAGATGATTTGAATATAAAATCAAGTGTATCAAGAAATAAAGACTCTAATAGCAAACTTGCTGTTCAAGAAGAAAGTGGTGAATGGATTGTTCCTTATGTTATAGAGCCGTCGGCTGGGGTTGAAAGGGGTTTTTTGGCAATTATTAATGAGGCATACAATGTAGAAAGCTTAAATGATGGGAAGAGTAGAGTTGTTTTAAAACTAAAGCCTCATTTAGCACCAATTAAGGCTGCGGTTATTCCATTAAAGAAGAATAATGAAGAAATGGTAAATTTATCAAAATTAGTAAAAGAAAACTTACAAAAACTTGGTCTTGGTAGAATTATATTTGAAAATACTGGGAATATTGGTAAAAGCTATAGAAAACATGACGAAATTGGTACTCCGTTATGCATTACTATTGATTTCGAAAGCTTGGATGATAAAACAGTAACTGTTCGTGATAGAGACTCAATGAAACAGTCACGAGTTGAATTTGATAAACTTAGTGATTTTCTTATAAACATAATTAAGAATTAAATTTGCAAGCAATAAAAAGCTTATTATTCAATCTCATACTTTATTCGTCTGTAATCCCCGTATCTATTTTTATAATTATTCTTTTTCCATTTTTTAAAACATCTATATTACAAAAATTTGCTTCACTGTGGATTTTATTTATTTTAAATGCCTTGAAAGTTATTTGTGGTGTTAGTTGGAAAATAGAGGGTTTAAAGAACTTGCCTAAAAGCCCATGCATAATAGTTTCAAATCACCAGGGGACTTGGGAATCCTTTTTTTTACAAACACTTTATTATCCATCAACAAGCATTGTAAAAAGAGAATTATTGTATATACCTCTTTTTGGTTGGGCTTTTGCATGTCTTAAACCGATTTATATAAATAGATCTAACAAAATTGGAAGCTTAAAAAAAGTTATTAAGAATGGTTCTAATAGATTAAACAATGGTGCTTCAATTATAATTTTTCCAGAAGGGACTAGAGCAAGGCCTCATAAAGGCCTTAAATCATTTTCAAACAGTTGTGGGCTTTTATCAGTTAAAAATAACATGCCTATTGTGCCTATATGCCATAATTCCGGTTTATTTTGGAAAAACAGAAGGTTTATAAAACAAAATGGGCAAATAATTATGAGAATAGGGCCTGCGATATTGGGTGAAGATGCTAAAAAAATAACAAATACTGCTTATAAGTGGATATACAAAAATTTTAAAGAAATAAATTAAATGTCCAGCTCTTTTACTGAAAGAGCATTTGCATCAATAAATTCCCTTCTTGGTTCAACATCATCGCCCATTAGAACTTCAAATGATTCATTCGCATCCTGAACATCTTTAATATCTACACGCATCATCCTTCTATTTGTAGGATCCATAGTGGTTGTCCATAGTTGCTCTGGGTTCATTTCTCCCAATCCTTTGTATCTTTGAACCTCTAATCCTCTTGTACCATTTTTTGATAAACTTTTTATTGCAGCGTCTTTTTCTTTTTCATCAGATGCGTATATAAATTCTTTGCCTTTAGTTATCTTATATAAAGGCGGCAAAGCAATATATATGTGTCCATTATCAACTATTTCATACATCTGCCTATAAAAGAATGTTAATAACAGAGTTCTTATATGAGAGCCATCCACGTCTGCGTCGGTCATTATTATTATTCTATGATACCTTAAATTATTTATGTCAAAGTCTTCTTCTCCTATTCCACAACCTAATGCCTTTATTAATGTACCTACCTCTGCAGAACCAAGAACTTTATCAATCCTTGCTTTTTCTACGTTGATTATCTTGCCTTTAAGAGGAAGAATTGCTTGATTTTTTCTGTTTCTACCTTGTTTAGCAGATCCCCCAGCAGAATCACCCTCAACTATATATATCTCGGAAAGTGATGGGTCTTTTTCTTGACAATCCGCTAATTTTCCAGGCAATCCAGCTATTTCAAGAACGCCTTTTCTTCTTGTCATTTCTCTTGCTTTTCTTGCAGCCTCCCTTGCCAGGGCAGCTTCAGACACTTTAGCAATAATGCTCATAGAATCTTTAGGATTTTCTAATAGGAACTCATTAAAATACTTATTGA
>MDSV01030329.1_pt1 | contig 12083 bp, 8 predicted proteins | sample 810851 | NCBI WGS metagenome assembly MDSV01 (sample SAMN05326640, study PRJNA326480) | marine metagenome | isolation source: seawater | place: Atlantic Ocean: North East | collected 2012
AGAAAGAATATTAGAAAACAATGCCAGTCTTGCAATGGTAGATTCCGACAAAGGAATTACTAATTTACATGTTCCATCAGATGTAATAATTGATGCATCAATGCCTGCAATGATTCGAAATTCTGGAAAAATGTGGAATAAAGAAGGTGTAACTCAAGATACAAAAGCAATCATTCCAGATAGCTCATACTCAAGTGTTTATAGTGCAACTATTGATTTTTGTAAAAAACATGGAGCTTTTGATCCAGCAGTTATGGGAACTGTTCCTAATGTTGGATTGATGGCACAAAAAGCAGAAGAATATGGTTCTCATGATAAAACATTTGAAATTAATGAGTCGGGCATAATAAAAGTTTTAGATGCTTCAAGAAACATATTACTTGAACATGAAGTTGAAGAAGGTGATATTTGGAGAATGTGTCAAACAAAAAATGATCCAATTAAGGATTGGGTAAAGCTAGCTGTAACTAGAGCTCGAATTACAGATTGGCCAGCAGTTTTTTGGCTAAATGAAAATAGAGCACACGATGCTGAATTAATTAAAAAAGTACATAAGTTTTTAAACGAACATGATACTGATGGTTTAGATATTAAGATTTTAGATCCTTATAATGCAACAATTTTCACATTGGAAAGATTAAAAAAAGGTCAAAATACTATATCTGTTACAGGAAATGTTCTAAGAGATTATCTAACAGATCTTTTTCCTATCTTAGAGTTAGGTACATCAGCTAAAATGCTATCAATAGTTCCTTTAATGAATGGTGGAGGATTGTTTGAAACTGGTGCTGGTGGTTCTGCACCAAAGCACGTCCAACAATTTATTAAAGAGGGACATCTCAGATGGGATTCATTAGGTGAGTTTATGGCAGTCTCTGTTTCTTTAGAACATCTTTCTCGAACTAATAATAATAAAAAAGCATCTATATTGTCTTCAACTTTGGATCTTGCCATTGAAAAATTATTAAAAGCACAGAAATCACCTGCTAGAAAAGTAGGTGAAATAGATAATAAAGTCTCACATTTTTATTTATCAATGTATTGGGCTGAGGAATTAGCAAAACAAAAAGATGATATAAATATATCAAATGTTTTTTCAAATCTGTTTAGAAAGATGCAAGAAAAAGAAATTGATATTATTAAAGAATTAAATTTAGATCAAGGAAATAAAATCGATATAGAGGGATATTATCTACCTAATACAGACACACTAACTAAAGCTATGCGTCCAAGTTGTATTTTTAATGATATGATTGATAATTTTTAGATTGATTGAGTATCATTATAAAATAACTTTTGAAAATTGGTAACATGAAATATGTTTGGTGCAATCTAACCGCTGTAATTTTATTATAATATTGTTACTTCATTTTCTAAAGAAATATTGTAAGCAGCTTTAACTTTTTCTTTAATTATATTGGCAAAATCAAGAATTTCTTTACCATTTGCCTTACCATAGTTTACTAATACGAGTGCTTGAAATTTATGAACTCCAACATCTCCTATTTGAAATCCTTTTAATCCAAGATTATCAATTAACCATCCTGCGGCAACTTTAACTTTTTTTTCATCAATTTTATAACCAATTATTTTTGGATATTTAATTTTTAAATTTTTAAAATCTTGTAATTTAATAGTTGGATTTTTAAAAAAACTACCACAATTAGCAAGCTCTTTTGGGTTTGGTAACTTTTTATTTCTAATTTTTATTATTGTGTCACTTATATTTTTAGGATTAATTGATAATTTTAAATTTTTTAGTTCATTTTCAACATCACCATATGAAGTTATGTTTAAATGTTTTTTACTTAACTTAAAAATGACATTAGTTATTACATATTTGTTTTCACATTCATTTTTAAATATTGATTCTCTGTATTTAAATTTACATTGCTTGTTGTTAAAATTTTTAGTTTTACCACTTTCTAGTTCGATAGTACAAACTTTTTCAATTGAATCTTTTACTTCCATTCCATATGCTCCAATATTTTGTATAGGGCTTGCTCCAACACTACCAGGAATTAATGCAAGATTTTCAATACCTGAAAAATTATGTTTAACACTCCAAAGCACAAAATCGTGCCAGTTTTCTCCAGAACCAACTTCTACCCAAACATGACTTTTATTTTCTTTAATAATTGAAATTCCATTAATATTATTATGTAATACAGCATTATAAATACTTTTAGTAAAAAGTATGTTTGAACCACCACCAAGTATAGTAACTTCATCAGTGTTCATTTTTTTCAAAACAGTTAATAATTCTTTATTTGAAGAGAATTTTGCATAAAATTTAGCATGTGCATCAACTCCAAATGTGTTGTGTTTTTTTAAAGAGTAATTGTTTTTAATAATGCACATTTATAGTGATTCAGGATCTATTTCAACAATTTTTTTATCAATACACTTAACAGTTCTCTTCTTAACTTTTCTCATTATTTCATAGTCATGAGTGGCAATTACAATTGTTGTTCCTGATAAATTAATTTCTTCTAATAGTTGAATAATTTTTATAGATTTTTCAGGGTCAAGATTGCCTGTTGGTTCGTCTGCCAGTATAATTTTGGGTTTATTTAAAAGTGCTCTAGCAATAGCTGCTTTTTGTTGTTCTCCACCAGATAGTTCATAGGGCATTTTTTCTTCCATGCTATCTAAATGAACAGCATTTAAAACTTCTTTAATTCTATTATTGATTTTGATTTTATCTTTCCAACCAGTAGCTTTTAAAACAAATTTCAGATTGTTATAAATATTTCTGTCAGTTAGTAGTTGAAAATCTTGAAAAACAATTCCAACTTCTCTCCTTAAAAAGGGTATATCTTCGTCCTTAAGTGACTGAATTTCAAATTTACCTACTTTTATGGAACCTGACTTAGGTTTTACTTCTGCATAAAGTGATTTCAATAAAGAGCTTTTTCCACTTCCTGTATCTCCAATAAGGTAAACAAATTCTCCGTTTGATATTTTGAGTGAAACATTATCAAATATTTGGTGTTTTTCTTGATATATATTTAAATTTTCAATAATTATCATTAATTTATTCTTTGAGTTTAAACACTTTTCCAAACGGTAATGTTTCAAGTAAATTTAAAATTTTTTCACTATTAATTTCCAAGTTATTTTTTTTTAAACCATTTTCAGCTTGACTTAATCTAAAATATGCAATTAATGTCATATTCTCATCACGTATCTGAACAAAGTCAGGAATTATTTTAGTGCCTTTTATTTTTAAAATATATAACATATAGCAAAGTAAAAAATTAAAGTACAATATTCAAAGTTTAATATGATAATTGTTAAGAAAAGGTGTTGAAAACTCTATTTTTCACAAATTTAAATTTATGTTAAATTAATTAATTTTATTGAATAAAATTATGTTTTGTATAAATCGCTATTTTCATTAATTTGTATTCTTTGTTGTTCTATTCTATTTTATGCACAAAGTAATATTGAAATTGCTGACAACTTATTTATAAACAAAAAATATAGTGCTGCTCAAAATTTATATAATCAGAAAATTATATCAGGAGATTATAACGAATCAATTTTATATAGACATGCAAAATGTTCTAAAGAGTTGTTTAATTCTGATGCCTTGTTTTTGTATGCAAAGTTTTTAGAAGAATATCCGTATTCTTTTTTAGTGAATGATGTTTATACTGATATTGCATTAATTTATTATCGATCAAAGAATTATTTAGAAGCTGCGAAATTTTTTAAAAAAATAGATCCAAAAATGTTAGGAACTGATTTTCAGTTTAAATTAGCGTACTGTTACTTTAAATCAGATTCTATTACTGATGCGTCCTATTATTTTTCAAAAATAATATCTGCAAATAGTAATCTAAGTGACCCTTCACGATATTATTTTGCTCATATTTTATATTCACTAGAAAATTATGATGAAGCTCTTGAAAACTTTTTGAAATTAAAAAGTTCCGAAAAATTTTCATCAATTGTTCCTTACTATATAGCTCAAATTTACTTTATTAAAAAGGACTATGATAAAGTAATACAGTTAATATCTAAAATTATAAATGATTTGCAGCCCTCTAGATATTCTGAAATGAATAGATTGTTAGCAGAGGCTTATTTCCATGTTAATGATTTTAATAATGCTTCTATATATTTCGAAAATTATATGCGAGCTTCAGAACCTTCAGATTATGACCTTTATTTGTTAGGATTGTCATATTACAATATAAATAATCATCAAAATGCAATTGATAATTTTATTAAGATTTCTAGTATTTCAGATACTCTCATGCAATATTCAGCTTATTATTTGGGGTTTTGTTATATAAATCTAAATAATTTAAATTACTCAATGCAAGCTTTTAAAAAATCATCTGATTTAGATTATAATTGGACACTTAAGGAAGAGTCTTATTATAATTATGCCAAATTATCGTATGAACTTAATCTTCCCTTTGATAATACTTTGAAAGTGTTAACATCCTACAACAAAATTTTTAAAAGAAGTCTAAAATATAATGAAGAAATATCAAGTTTGTTAGTTAATTTGTACCAGGGAAGCAGTCAATATATAAATGCATATAATCAACTAAATACTTTAGTTTCTCTTGACAATGACAAGCAACTCACAATGCAAAATATCTCATATATTTTAGGTGTTCAGTCTTATAATAAACGAAATTACAATCAAGCAATTCAATATTTTGAAAAATCTAATAATTTTCCAATTAATTCTGAAATTTATTTTATGAGCTGTTTTTGGTTAGCAGAATCATTTTACAAATTGAAAGATTATGAAAATGCAATTAGTATTCATAAAAAAATAGCTTATTTTTCAAATGAAAAACTAAATGATTATGTTGTAAATCAAAAATATAATAATGCGTATTGTTTTTTCAAAACCAAAAACTATAAATCAGCAATTCAGTGTTTTAAAATATTTGAAAAAAACTCAAAAGATAGTGTTTATTTAAACGATACATATCTAAGAATTGCGGATGGTTACTTTATGCAAAAAAATTATTCTAAAGCTCATAAATATTATCAAAAAGCGTTTAATTTTAATTTATTTGATAGTGATTATGCTTTATATAAAAGCTCTATTGCATTAGGCTTACTAAATAAGAATTTAGAAAAGGTTAGTAATTTAAAAAAGATTGTTTCTGATTTTTCTAGTTCAATATATTATGATGTTTCTTTGTATGATATAGCAAATTATTATAAAAATATAAACAATTATGATTTAGCATTAAAATATTTTAATCAAGTTATTGATCATTCAATTGAAAGTCAACTTTTATCAGGTTCTTATTTAGGAAAAGCTATGCTCTATTTAAATAATAACGAATATAATAATGCTTTGGATAATTTTTTTATTGTTACTAATAAATATCCCAAAACAAAGTATTTTAAAGAAGCTATTTCTGGAATTGAAAGAGCTTATACTTCGATAGGAAAAATTGAGGAATATTTAGTTTTTGTTGAGAGTTTGCCAGATTATAGTTTATCTAAACATGAGCAAGACACATTAATTTACAATACTGCATTTATTAAATTTTCAGAAAAAAAATATCAATCAGCAATTGAAATTTTTAAAAAATATTTAGATGATTTTGTAAACGGAAATTTTTATATTGATGCGTTATATTATAGTGCTGTTTCATCAGTTGAGCTTAATGATTCATCATCCGCTACTTTATATTATAATTTAATTTTAGAAAATAGTGATCAAAAGTTTAGAGAGCAAGCTCTTATATACCTTGCAAGAAAATACTATAACTCTAAAAATTATAGTTTATCAAATAAGTATTATTTAGATTTAAAAGAGATTACGTCTAGCAACTCACTTAAAAGAGAAGTATTAATAAGATTGATGCATGGACATGAAAATATTAATCGAGAAAAAGCTGCTAAGTATGCAAATCAAGTTTTGGATTTTGATAAAAAAGATGATTGGTTGTTAAGTAAAGCCTATACGATCATAGCTAGAAACTCTTTTGATATTGGAAATTATATTAAATCAAAAAATCTTTATGAAAAGGTTGCATCTATTTCATTTTATGAAGAAGGTGCTGAAGCAATGTATTACATTGCTTATTTTTCTTTTTTAAATGATAGTCTTGTTCATGCTGAAAATATCATTTTTAAACTTGCTGACAAATATCATAGTGATCATTATATTGCAAAAGGTTTTATACTTCTTTCAGATATTTATAAAAAACAAAAAAATACTTTTCAAGCTAAAGCTACATTAGAAAGTGTTATTGCAAATCACGATGGAGATGATTTAATACAATTATCTCAAATAAAGTTGAAAAATATTTTGGATAACGAACAAAAAAATATATCCAAAATAGAATCTACATCAGTAATTAATGTTTCTGAAAATGAGTTTGAGTATTTTTTTGATTATGACACTATTCAAATTGTAAATATTGAATATAAAGTTAATCCTGCAGACTCTTTAAAGTTAAATAATAGTATCCTTAAGAATAATTTAGATGAATAAAAGTTTGACAATAGTTTTTGTTTTAATTTTTCCTTTTTTAAATGCCCAAGACATTCCAAATATGGAGGTTAAAGTTAAAGAAGGGTATAAACCTTCAATTCAAGAGTCAGTAAAGTTAAATACTAATGCTATATATATCGACACATTAAAAAAAGACAGATCACAAGATTACAATCCAAATAATTTTAAATATAATTTTTTATATAATACAATAAAGCTATCACCTGCTAAAGTAAAATCTGATAAAATTTACCAAATCTATAATAATAGTCTATCTTTTTCAGCAGGTTATAAATCTGGTCCAAACTTCAGTTACCTACATAATAGTAATAGATCAAAAAATAAATCTTATTTTTTAATGATTAGTCATAATTCCATCAATTCAAATATCAAAACTGGAAATATTAATAATAAGTTTTGTCAATCTCAATCAAGAATAGATGCTGGCTATAAAAAAGTTTTATCAAAACAAATATTATACGCCAATTTACAATATAGTCGTAATATAAGTTCGTCTTACGGTAATTATATTCCAATCAGCTTTGAAACATTACAATCTAGATTTAATTTTGCTCAATTCATGTTGAGTCTAGAGACAATAGATAATGATAATTACTCTCAAAAAAGCACAGTATTTATTTCTGATTTAAATGAAAATTCTGAAAATATTGTAGGTTTTAATTCTTTAATTGATTTGGATCTTTTTAATTTACCTATCAGCTTAGAGATAAGCTTGGAGAATTTTTCAAATTTTAATAGTCCTCAATCTTTTGACTCAATTAAAAGCAAAAATATTTTTTTAGTAGGAGTTGCTCCATCAATAAAATTTAAAAAATATAAAATGGACTTAGATTTAGGTTTTGGATTTGATTATCAATCTGATGAGGGTTTTGATATATTTCCAAGTTTAATTTCGACTTATCATCCTGTTAAAAATATTATAAAAATAAAATTTGGAATTGAAGACAATAAGTATAGAAATACATATTACACCTTATATCAAAAAAACCCATTTATTTATACCTTAGGAACAAATCAGAAAATTATTGAAGAAGATTCAGAGCAAGAACTGCGTACTACTGAGCTAAAAGAAATGTTTTTTGAATTTAGTAATATTCTAAGTAGTAAGGATGTTCTAGATTTAGAATTTAGATATGGAATGGTGTCTAATTTACCTTTTTTTGATAATAATTTAACATCATATAATAGGTTTAAAGTTTTTTATAAAGACGATGTTTGGCAAACACATTTGACATTATCATACAAAAGAAATATAAATGAAATTTTAAACTTAGAGTTTTCATCAGATTATTATAAATGGAATGACAATGAAATATCACATATGCCAAATTTATTTTTATCGATAGTTCCAAGCGTCAATTTGAGAGATAAAATTATTTTGTCGCCAAGTATAAAATTTATCGGACCTCAAAAAGCATATCTTAATGAAACAAAATCTTTACCATCAAGAACTTATGTAGATGCTAAATTAGATTATAAATACAATAATAAACTAAATGCAACAATCGAGTTTAATAACATATTAAATATAAAGAAAGAGATTTGGAGAGATTATAAAGACATAGGCTTTTCAGGTCTAATTATGCTGACTTGGTCTTTTTAAAAGTTATTAACTTTTGTTGAAAAATAAGAAACTAATTGTTGTAATATAATTTATATTTACTATTGATAGTTGTATATTTGTTTGAGAGATAAAGTTTAATTTTTAATCATATATATGACTCAAAAAGATAATAAAGCGTATAGCGCAAGTAATATACAGGTCCTTGAAGGTTTAGAAGCTGTTAGAAAAAGACCTGCGATGTATATTGGAGATATAGGAATTAAAGGTCTACATCATTTAGTTTATGAAGTAGTTGATAATTCAATTGATGAGGCTCTTGCTGGTCATTGTACACACATAGATTGCTTTATTAATGAAAATAATTCTATAACTGTAAAAGATAATGGTAGGGGTATTCCAACAGGAATTCATGAGAAAGAAGGTAAGTCTGCTCTTGAGGTTGTAATGACTGTTTTACATGCAGGAGGAAAATTTGATAAAGGATCATATAAGGTTTCCGGTGGTCTTCATGGTGTAGGTGTTTCTTGCGTGAATGCGTTATCATCACACTTAAAGGTTAATGTTCACAGAGAGGGAAAGATCTTCGAGCAAGAATATAAAATAGGTGTTCCACAGTATGATGTTAAAGAAATTGGATCAACTGATAAAACAGGAACTGAAGTTACTTTTCAGCCAGATGGTTCTATTTTTGAAGATACAGTATATCATTTTGATATTTTAGTTGCAAGATTAAGAGAGTTAGCTTATTTGAACAAAGGAATAAATATATCAATAACAGATAGAAGAAGAAAGGATGACGATGGCAATTTCGTTAAAGAAGATTTTTATTCTAAGGGAGGATTAAAAGAATTTGTATCTTTTTTAGATGCAACAAGAGATTCAATTTTAGATGATGTAATTTATTTTGATGGTGAAAAAGATGGTGTTCCAGTTGAAGTAGCTATGGTTTATAATTCTTCATATTCAGAAAATGTATTTTCATATGTAAATAATATTAATACTCATGAAGGTGGTACTCATTTATCCGGCTTTAGACGTGGTTTGACTCGTACTTTAAAGAAATATGCTGATGAATCAGGATTACTTAAAAAGGTGAAGTTTGAAATTAGTGGTGATGATTTTAGAGAAGGCTTAACAGCTGTTATTTCCGTTAAAGTAATGGAGCCACAATTTGAAGGTCAAACTAAAACCAAACTTGGAAATAAAGAAGTAACCTCAGCAGTCTCAAAATCTGTTAGTATAATGCTAACAAATTATTTGGAAGAAAATCCGGAACAAGCTAAAACAATTGTTCAAAAAGTTATTCTTGCCGCAACAGCAAGAAATGCAGCGGCTAAGGCTAGAGAAATGGTACAACGAAAAAGCGTTCTTACTAGTGGTGGATTGCCTGGCAAATTATCTGATTGCTCTGAAAAAGATCCAGAAAAATGTGAAATATTTTTAGTCGAAGGAGATTCAGCAGGTGGTACTGCAAAGCAAGGTAGAGATAGACATTTTCAAGCTATAATGCCTCTTAGAGGTAAAATATTAAATGTTGAAAAAGCTATGCAACACAAAGTGTTTGAGAATGAGGAAATTAAAAATATGTTTCAAGCTTTGGGTGTTTCCATCGGAACTCAAGATGACGAAAGAGAATTAAATATAGAGAAATTGAGATATCATAAGGTTGTTATAATGACAGATGCTGATATTGACGGTAGTCATATTGCAACATTATTACTTACATTCTTTTTTAGATTTTTAAAGCCATTAATTGAAAATGGTCATGTCTATATTGCTACTCCTCCATTATATCTCTTAAAGAGAGGTAAAGATCATAGGTATTGTTGGGATGAAAATCAAAGAGATCTAATGATTGAAGAAATGAAAGGAGGAAAGGATGTGAATGTTGTTATACAACGCTACAAGGGTCTTGGAGAAATGAATGCATCTCAACTTTGGGATACTACTCTCAATCCTGATAATAGAACGTTAAAACAAGTGACAATTGACAATGCTGCAGAGTCCGATAGAGTTTTTTCAATGTTAATGGGTGACGAGGTGCCACCTAGAAGATCTTTTATTGAAGCAAATGCAAAGTATGCTAATATTGATGCATAATATTAAATAAATTTAAATATATGAAAATTACAGTTGTTGGTGCGGGAGCGGTCGGGGCAAGTTGTGCTGAATACATTGCAATAAAGAATTTTGCTTCTGAAGTTGTTTTGTTAGATATTAAAGAAAATTTTGCAGAGGGTAAAGCAATGGATTTGATGCAAACATCTTCTTTAAATTATTTTGATACAAAAATTATAGGTTCGACAAATGATTACTCAAAGACTAAAAATAGCAATATTGCAATTATTACATCCGGAATACCAAGAAAGCCTGGCATGACAAGAGAAGAACTCATTGGTATAAATGCTGGAATTGTAAATGACGTGGTTTCTCAATTATTAAAATACTCTCCAGAAGTTATTCTAGTTATTGTAAGTAATCCAATGGATACAATGACATATTTAGTAAATAAACAGTTCAATTTAGAAAAAAATAAAGTAATTGGGATGGGTGGTATTTTAGATAGCGCAAGATTTAAGTATAGAATTGCAGAGGCATTACAATGTCCTATTTCTGATGTTGATGGAATGGTTATTGGCGGTCATTCTGATACAGGAATGATTCCTTTAATTGGAAAAGCAACAAGAAATGGAATCAGTATCGATACACTTCTAACAAATAGTATTAAAGAAAAAATTGTACATGAAACAAAAATAGGCGGAGCTACATTAACATCAATGCTAGGAACATCTGCCTGGTATGCTCCAGGAGCTGCTGTATCTTCTCTTGTTCATTCAATAGCATGTGATCAAAGAAAAATGTTTCCATGCTCTGTCTATCTAAATGGTGAATATAATTTAGATGATATTTGTATTGGTGTTCCTGCAATTATTGGAAGTAATGGAGTACATGAAATTATAAAGTTAGATCTATCTGAAAATGAAACTGAAGATCTAAAAACTTCTGCTAGAAGTGTAAAGTCTACAAATTTGTTATTAGACAGTATTGATCTAAAATAAAAACTTCATACTTATTTGTTGTTTTAATAAAACTTATTAGTTTTGCATCCCTTTTAAAGACTAATAAAAATGAAAAAAGATATTCATCCTGAGAATTACAGACTTTGTGTTTTTAAAGATATTTCAACTGATTACACAATTTTAACAAAATCATGTGCTGAAAGTAATGAAACGATTAAGTGGGATGATGGTAAAGAATATCCTTTAATTAAAATGGAAATTTCTTCAGATTCTCACCCTTACTATACAGGTAAAGCAAAGATGGTTGATACGGCAGGAAGAGGAGATAAGTTTAAGAACAAGTATAAAAAATTTAACAAGTAGTTTTAATCTATATAATTTAGAAACCCAGAAATTTCTGGGTTTTTTTTATTTATATTTGTTTTATGAATGTTATATTATTTGATGTTGATCCTGCAAATTATTATCCATTAAGTTACACAAGACCTATTTCATATTTTAGAATAGGTATTTTAACAATTATAGAAAAGTGGCAGAATTATTACAAAAATGTTTCTGTTGAAACACAATCATACTTAAAGCATAAGTATGTGATTAATAAAGAAAAAGATAACTTATGGATAAATTCAAAAATTTTACCATCTGATGAACTATTGATTGAGATTAAAAATCTCCGAAGGGGTGAGCTGCTTGAAAAAAATGGTGATGTAATAGCTTTTCGTAACAAGTTATTTGATGTGAAAAAACTAAATTGTATAGAATCAAACGCTAATTTTATATCTATTGAAAACATATGCGACCTTTTTACTTATAACGATATTGAAATTAAAAATGATTTTAAAATTTTAACTAGAAGTAGAAAATCAACTAATATTAGTAGTAGCAATACTATTATAGGTGAAAATATTTTTATTGAGAAAGGTGCTAGTGTTTCATGCTCCATATTAAACTCTAAGCAAGGTCCTATTTATATTGGAAAAAATTGTCAGGTGAT
>MDSV01195373.1_pt1 | contig 12083 bp, 16 predicted proteins | sample 810851 | NCBI WGS metagenome assembly MDSV01 (sample SAMN05326640, study PRJNA326480) | marine metagenome | isolation source: seawater | place: Atlantic Ocean: North East | collected 2012
AGGGGAATCGAACCCCTCTTTGTTGGATGAAAACCAACTGTCCTAACCGATAGACGATGGGACCGTATTTTTGAGTGTCTTATTAACAGAAATATCATCGATAATAAACTCTACATTTGATTGTCCTTTCCACTCATTTAGGGATAATTTTCCTGCAATATTAAATAATTTACTATCTTTTTTAAGTAAATAAGCACCGATTTCATTTTCGATTGAATTAAATGCCACAGCTTTTATTTTAGAACCATCTTCGCCGATTAATAGGGACTTAATGTGCTTATCTTTAATTATCTTATTATTCACAGATTTTAAATTTTCTATCAAAAATTTAGGCTCAGGATTACCTGAACCAAACGGAGCAAGATTGTTAACCTTTTGATAAAAATCAAGGTTAACGGCGCTAGAGGAGATGGCACAGTCTAGGTATAGAGGCTTTTCTTTTTTTAAATTCTCATTGATATTTTCAAACTTACGAATAATAAATTTTCTGAATTTTTCAATATTTTCTACTTTAATAGAAAAACCTCCAGCCATTTTATGTCCTCCACCCTTAAGAAGTATTTTTTCTTGGGTAGCTGCAATAATATTAGTACCTATATCAAACCCTACAATTGATCTTGCTGAAGCTTTTCCTATATCATTTTCAATAGAAATAATTATAACCGGTTTGTTAAATTTTTCCTTAAGTCTGGATGCGACAATACCAATAACGCCCTCATGCCAATATTTACCGCTTATAACAATGACAGGATCAGAAACATATCTTGAGGAAATATCCAAAACTTTTTGTAAAACATCTTTTTCAAGTAGTTGTCTTTCTTTATTATAGTTATCAAGTTCACTAGCAATTTTGTACACTTCCTTTGGATTTGAATTAAGTAATAAGTTAGCTCCATGCGATGATTTTCCTACTCTACCACCAGCATTAATTCTTGGTCCTAAAACGTAGCCCAAATGATAAATGTTTGGACTGGAATCTATTTCACAAATATCAATTAATGTTTTCAATCCTAAGTTTTTCTTATTTTTTAAAATTTTTAAACCCTGTTTCACAATTGCACGATTTAAACCTATTAGTGGGACTACGTCACAAACAGTGCCTAAAGAAACTAAATCTAAATAATTTATTAATTGCGGTTCATTTATATTATTATTTTTAAACCATTCAATATTTCTTAAATTTCTATTTAGACTAACAAGAAACATAAAAGTTACTCCTGCAGCGCAAAGATAATTTAAGTTCGATTTATCATCAAAACGATTAGGATTTACTACTGAAAACGCTTTAGGGAGTTTTATTTCAGATTGATGATGGTCTAATACAATTACATCAACACCTTTTTTATTGGCAAAATCATTTGAATCAAAAGATAAAGTCCCACAGTCTACAGTAAAAATCAATTTAACACCCTTTTTAATGAACTCTTCAAATGCATGAACTGAAGGACCATAACCCTCTTTTTTTCTATCAGGAATATATACTTCGTATTTAATATTTAATTTAGAAAAATAATTCCCAAGTAATGCAGTTGAGGAGGCACCATCGACATCATAATCACCTAATATGCCGATTTTTTCATTATTGTTAATAGCCTCGATAGTTCTTTTACAGGATTTTTTCATATCTAGTAAAGTTTCTGGATTTGGTAGAGAATTTTTTATTGATGGATTTAAGAAACCTTGCACTTCTTCATTTTTTACTCCTCTTATAGATAAAAGTTTTGAGGTTATTTCATCTAATGAAAAATTTTCTTTCAAAAATAATAAATTTTGATTATCGTATTTTTTTAAAACCCAATTTTTACCACTAACAGAAATTGAATTCATTTATTATAAGTATTAGTAAAAGTTTTACTAGTTTTTTTACTTTTATGTAAAGCAAAAGTAGTTACTTCTAACTTATCTCCAAGATCTTTTACTCCCTTAGCCAAGTCGCCGTTAGTAACACCTGAAGCACAAAAAATGACATCACCTTTTATCATATCATCAATGTTGTATTTCTTTTTAAAATCGTTAATACCTAAATTCATAGCTCTTTTTTGTTCTTCTTCATCTAAAACTAATCGCCCTTGAATTTGACCTCCATAACATGATAGTGCTGCAGCCGCTAAAACACCCTCAGGACCGCCACCTGTACTATAATAGATATCATTTTTAGGATTTTCTCCAATTACGCTAAGAGCACCAGCAATATCACCATCAGTAATATAATTAATTTTAACTTTCATTTTTGTTAATTCTTCAATTATATGACTATGTCTAGATCTTTTTAATACACAGGCTCGTAATTCGGAAATCTTTTTATTTTTAGCTTCTGCTAACATATTAATATTTTTTTCAATACCATTATCAATATCTAATAAATTTTTTGGAAGGTTAGCTCCTATTGCTATTTTTTCCATGTAAGTATCCGGCGCTGAAAGCAAATCACCTTTGTTAGCTACAGCTAAAACAGAAAAAGCATTTGGTTCGTTATTTGCAGTAAATTTTGTACCTTCTAATGGATCTACTGCAATATCAAATTCAGGCCCTTTTAATGTACCAAGTTTTTCACCAATATATAACATTGGCGCTTCGTCCATTTCACCTTCACCAATTACGATTGTACCCTCCATATCTATCTTGTTTAACTGTGATCTCATTGGATCTACCGCGCCTTTATCAGCTGCTATTTTATCCTTTTTTCCAATAAATTTAGATGCACCGATAGCTGCTTTTTCTGTAGCGATAGCAAATAAATTTAAGAATTTAGAGTCTATAATCATTAATTATCATCTATTCTAATCATCTTAGGTTTCTTAATTATAAATCTTTTCTTATTAATAATCTTTATAATCTTATCAAGGAATTTATCTTTGGATTTGTGAGTAATTATTACTATTGAAGAATATTTTTTATTTTTTTTTGGAGTTTGAATTAATCTTTTTATTGAAACGTAATTTTTTGAAAAAATTTTTGTTATATTTGACAAGACTCCTGGTTGATCTAAAACTTCAAATCTCAAATATGCTGAAAAATAGCGATCAGAAATATTTTCAAATTTGAGTTTTTTCCTTTCTTTATTTGATATTGAAAATGGAAATTTAATATTTCCTCTTAAAATTGAAGAAATATCAGATACTAATGCGGATGTTGTAGCTGATGGACCAGCTCCTTCCCCTTGAATTATACTTTGGCCTACTGGTAAACCATCGATTATTACAGCATTTAAAACACCATCAATACTAGCAACATACGAACTTTTCTTTATTAGTGTTGGGTGTACTCTCTGAAAAATTGTATTATTAATTAATTCTGCAAAACCTAATAATTTGACTTTATAACCAAGCTTTTTAGCATTTTCTATGTCTTCTTTATCAATGTTTTTAATACCTTCAACATGAATATTGTCATTTAAAAAGGAATTAAAACATAAAGATGATAAAATCTTTAATTTTGCTGAAACATCATCGCCGTTCAAATCTGAAAGAGGATTAGACTCGGCATATCCAAGTTTTTTTGCATCATCTAAAACTTCTTTAAAACTCTTATTCTTTTTATCCATTGAGGTTAGTATATAATTAGAAGTTCCATTAAATATACCAAAAACTTTTTGTATTTTATTCGCCACAAGACCTTCTTTTAATGATCTGATAATTGGTACTCCTCCACAAACTGCGGCTTCAAATTCTAAGTTCACTTTATTTTTTTCAGCAATACTTGAAAGTTGGTCACCATATTTTGCAATTAGAGCTTTATTTGCAGTAACAACATGTTTTTTATTTTTTAAAGCACTGAAAACCAAATTTTTTGCAGCACCTTCTGCTCCACCGATTAACTCAACGATAATATCAATGTCTTTTCTCTTAGATGCTTCAGAAAAAGATTTGAGCCATTTATTCTTTGATATTTTAATACCTCTTTTTTTATTTTTATTTTTGGCAGAAACATATTTTACAACTGGAGTACAGTTATTTCTCTTTGAAAGTATTTCTTTATTCTTATTAAGATACTTATAAAGATAAGAGCCAATATTTCCTAACCCAACAATAGCTATGTTTAATTTATTTTTTTTCATTAATATTCCCTAGTTGTAATATCAGGAAATTCTTTATTTTTTCCTTGTTCAACTAAAAATTTAGATATTTCATCAATACTACATTTTTCAAGAACAGTGCAAACATCAGCTATCTTAATAGGTGTCTTATTCACAGTTTTTTTCCTTGTAGTATTATTAATTTTATTTTTTTCTTTAATGGCAATTTTTTTTGATGATTTTTGCTTTTTTTCTTTTCTTTTTAACTCATCTTTTTTTTCTTTTATTTCTTTTTTTGTTAATCTTTTAATTTTTTTACTAGTTTGTTTTTTTTGATGAATACTAATTTTTCTATTATTTTCAGTATTTGATTTTAGATTGAGTTCAATTAAATTGATTTCATTTGACTCTTTTTTATCTAAAATTTTAACTTCTAAAGTTAAATTTTCTTCAAAGAACGATTTAGCTTCTGCTTTATTAACACAAACATGATCTCCGCAAATTAAAACTGTTTTAGGTTTATTGCATCCAATAATAAAAAAAAAGATTAATGAAAATAAGATCGCTTTCATTTTAGACCTAATTTTTCATTAAATTTAAAAAGTAGATTCATGTTTTGTATTGCCTGTCCTGAGGCACCCTTAACTAAATTATCAATGGCACAAAAAATCACAATTTTATTTTTTAGTCTTGTTTCACAAACTGAGATTTCACAATTATTAGAGTTCAAAACATTACCAGATCCTAAATTTGTATTTAATTTAAGAATCTTTATAAAACTGTTTTTTTTATAATATCTATCCAAAGCTATTTTAATTTTCTTTGCAGAAATTTTTCTTTTTAAATCAACATATATTGAAGATAAAATTCCTCTAAATGTTGGTAAAATATGTGGGTTAAAAACAAAATTTATTTTTTTTGATGTTAACTTTTTTATTTCCTGATCAATTTCTACAACATGTCTATGTTTTTTTGGGCTGTATGCAAAAGTTGAATAATACAAATTTTTATGAATAAATTTATTTTCTAAATTTTTTCCTGCACCAGAATAACCTGATTTTGAATCGATAATAATATTCCTTAAACTAATTAAATCATTTTTAATAAGTGGTATTAATGGAATTTGTATAGAGGTCGGGTAGCAACCTGGATTAGCAATTATTCTGTGTTTTTTAATATCATGTTGCACGAATTCAGATATTGAATAAATAGAATCTTTAATTAACGAAACTGCTTTATGTTTTTTTTTGTAACTTTTTTTATATAAAAAAGGATTAGTAATTCTAAAATCTGCTGATAAGTCAATGAATCTTAAATGTTTGTATTTATGATATAATTTTTTAATTATCATCTGTGCCTCACCATTTGGCAAAGATAGAAAAACTAAATCAATTTTTGACCAATCTATTTTTTTCGATGATGAAACCTTAGGAAGTTTTTTTTTAATTCTTTTGTCAAAAAAACTAATTCTTTTTCCCTGATTCTTCCTTGCGCATAGGTATTTAATATTCACTTTAGGATGACCTGCAAGTAAATAAATTAAATCTAGCCCTGTGTATCCAGTAGCTCCTACTATAGCTACATTTATCTTTTTTTTAGACATATAATCTTATAACACTGTGAAGTTAATAATTAAATTAAATGATTATCTTTTAGAGAATTGGAAACTTCTTCTGGCTTTTCTGTGGCCATATTTCTTTCTCTCGACAACTCGTGAGTCTCGGGTGGTCAGTTTATCTTTTTTTAGATTTTTTTTTAGTAATTGATCGTGTGATATCAAAGCTTTAGAAATTCCTAGAATTATTGCTCCAGCCTGTCCCGATAGACCCCCACCTTTAACTGAACATTTTACATCGTAGTTGGTTCTTACCTCTGAAATTTCTAAAGGCCTTGTTACTATTATTTGATGCACGGGTCTTTTAAAATATTCATTCATCTTAATTCCATTGACGAATATATTACCCGATCCTTTTTTGACCCAGACTTTAGCTATAGATTTTTTTCTTCTACCAGTTGCGTATTTACTATCTTTAAAGTTTAATTTAATTTTTTGAGTACTTGTATTTGTATTTATATTTTCCATTAATTCTTAACTATATTCTTTCTATTTAATTTTTCAAATTCTACAGGTTTAGGTTTTTGGTTCTCATGTGGGTGTGTCGTGCCGTTGTATATCTTAAGCTTAGTTAATTGCTTTTTTGCCAACGGACCACCTGGCAGCATTCTTTTGACCGCTAATTTTAGAATTTCTTGAGTTTTATTTTTTTGTTTCATCTGCAAAGGAGTTGTTTCTTTGATACCTCCAGGGTGCCCGGTATGTTTATAATATTTTTTTTCCTTAAACTTTTTTCCTGTAAATTTAATTTTTTCAATATTAGTTACTATTACAAAATCTCCATTATCTATATGAGGATTATAAGATGGTTTATTTTTACCTCTCAAGACTTTAGATATATATGAAGCCAATCTTCCTACGGCTGCATTTTCGGCATTGATTAAATACCAATCTTTTTTCACTTCTTTTTTTTTAATAAAGGGTGTCATAATTAAAGGCGATAAGTACTAATTATATATGTAAATGTCAATTTATTTTAAGTAATAATAATATAAATTTATTACACTTAACATAAGCAGTAAACTGCATATTTGGTGTCCAGAGGCGAGATAAATATTCAAGCCACTTATCAAAGTAAATATTCCTAAAAGAATTTGTATTATTAAAAAAATGAATAAGTATAAAAAAGGTTTGTATAAATTATAAATCTTTTTATTAAAGATAAAAAAACCAACAGCCAAAATATAAAACGTTAATAAATAAGCTATGTTTCGATGATAAAATTGAACTAAACTGTGATTATTAAAATTTAGAAAATCTGATGTACTAGATATTTCAACATCTGAAGGAAAAAAGGTTGAGTTCATTAACGGCCATGTTTGATATATTTTTCCTGCATCTAAACCAGAAACAAATGCGCCTAATATAATTTGAATTAATACTAAAAAAATAAGTGAATAAAAAAAATAATTATATTTTTTGTTCAATATTAGACTTATTGTGGTATTTCTTTTAACATTGATTATTGTCCAATAAATTAAGCCAATAATTATAAAAGCTATAGATAAATGTAAAGATAATCTATAATGACTAACAGATACATTTTGTGTTAGTCCACTTTCAACCATGTACCATCCAACTAAACCCTGTGTAAGTATTAAAAAAAATATTGAAGCACAAAGAGATAAGTGTTTTTTATTTATTTGATTTGTAATGTAAAACAAAATTAATGGAATTAAAAAAAATAGGCCAATTATTCTACCTAGTATTCTGTGAAAGTACTCCCAATAATAAATTATCTTAAAATCCTCTAATGACATGTCGTAATTAAGCAACTTATATTGAGGTATTTTTTTATACAGAGCAAAATATTGATCCCATTCAGATTTATTAAAAGGAGGAAAAATTCCACTAAATAATTCCCACTCAGTAATCGAAAGACCTGAGCCAGTTAATCTTGTTAGACCACCTACAATTACCATTATAAATACTAAAACAAAGGATATAGATAACCAGTAATAAAAAAGTTTATTTATGTTACTCATGTATATTAACTATTTTATATACAAATTATTATCAAATTGTATTATCTTAATGTCGCGATGAATAAAAAAAACATACTAAAAATAAGAAAACAATTAGATAAGCTAGATAATTCTTTTTTAGGTTTGATTAAAAAAAGAACTCAACTTGTAGATCTTGTAGTTAAGAATAAAGAATTTAAGAAAGATATTGTTGACAAAAAAAGAATTAGAGTAATCTTAAAAAATATAAGAAAAAAATCTATAAAAAAAAAATTGACCCTTTAATCACAAATAAAATATGGAATTCAATGATTAAAGCATTTATTGATTATGAGTATAGAAACTTCAAAAAAAAATAATTATTTACTATGCGGTGGAAGTTTTTTTTCAATAAAAAACTCATGCTTCCTAGTGTTTGGATTGTATTTTTTAAGTTTTAACTTGTCTTTTGCTTTTTCACCTTTTGTTGGTTTTTTAGCGTAGTATATAAATTTACTATCTGGTTTACTTTCGGGAACCATTCTTACTTTAATGTGAGTTTTTTTTGCCATGTTTAATTTTTTTAATTTTCTCTAAAATTTTATTACTTTTGATTTTAATATTTTGTTTAAAGTAATCAGTTTGTAAACTAGTTGAATTGTAATCGTCAAGTGTATTTATATTTGATTTAAGCACTTTTTTGACACCATTAATTGTTAATCCTCTATCTTTTAGTAAATATTTGATTAATTCAATTTTTTCAATTTGTTTTGAAGAATAATATCTTCTTTTATTCAATAAAATTGGCTTAATTCCGGTAAACTCTTTTTCCCAATATCTGATTACATAATTTAAGGGCTTTTTAGTTTTTTTATTAATCAAATTAAGCATTTGAGCTAACTGAGAAATACTAAGTAGTTTTTTCATTAAAGATTACTTAATTTGTTATTAATTTTTTTTGAAGTTAAAAAAGAAATTGATTTTCTTGAATTTATTTTATATTTTTTTTTTGTTTTTGGATTTCTTCCTACTCTTTCTTTTTTATTGAGAATCTTAAAAGTTCCAAAATTTTTAATATTTAAGTCCTTTTTTTTTATAAGTATTTGAATAACTGCAAGCAAATCCTCTGTTAATTTATCAGCATACCTGTGTGAAACCCCTATTTTATTTGTTATTTGTTTGGAAATATTAGATTTGGTAAAATTCAATATTTTACTTTTGATCATTTAAATGACTTAGATTACTTTTAATTTGATCCATTAAATTTCCCTTAATAATCCTATAACATAAATCTATTGAATAATAAAAACCTAAAGCATCCGTTCCACCATGGCTTTTAACAACAGGACCATTTAAACCTAAAAAAATAGCTCCATTATATTTTCTTGGATCTAATTTTGATTTAAATTTTTTAAGTGAAAAATATGAAAACAGTATTGAAATTTTTGTAAATATATTCTCTGATAGAGATTTTTTTAAACTATCTGTAATAAATTTTGCAGTTCCTTCAGCTGTTTTTAATGCAACATTACCTGTAAAACCGTCTGTTACAATTACATTAGTTGAACCTTCCATAATCTTGTTGCCCTCTATATAGCCATCAAAAACAAAATTATTTTTTTTATCCATTTCTTTTAATTCTGAATAAGCTTTTTTAATTACCTCAGTTCCTTTTATTTCTTCTGATCCAATATTTAAAAGGGATACAACTGGTTTTTGTTCAGGAAAAATTGATTTATAAAGGGCTGCACCCATCTCTGAAAAATCCACCAAATTTTTTTCGTCACATTCAATATTTGCACCTAAATCTAAAACAACACTCATGCCATTTTTGCTAGGCCATAATCCAGCTAAGGCAGGTTTACTCACATCTTTCATTGTTTTAAGTATCATTCTTGAGATTACTAATAAGACTCCTGTGTTACCTGCAGATAAAGTTATATCTGCGCTACCATCAATTTGAGATTTTACAGACTTCCACATACTCGTATCTTTTGAAGTCTTTACTGCAGTTAAAGGTGTTTCTTCATCAGAAACTACGGAATTAGTATGAATTATCTTACATTTTTCTGATGAGATATTACTTTTATTAAGTTCATCTTTTAAAATATTCTCATCTCCATATAAGAGAATTTCAAAATCATTTTTTAAACTATTTTTTTTTAAAAAAATACCAAGACCTTCTATATTTTTTTTTGGTGCATTCTCACCACCCATTGCATCAACAGCAATAGTAATTTTTTTTGTCATTTCTTTGATTAAATATCTAATATTTTTTTTCCGTTATAAAATCCGGATTTCAAATCTACATGATGGGAAAGTCTGTATTCGCCACTTTTTTTATCTTCAACAATATTTGTTGAATCAATCTTGTGATGTGACCTTCTCATCTTTTTTTTAGAAACTGATGTTTTTCTTTTAGGTACTGCCATTTTAAACCTTAAAATTTATGGCATCTTTTATCATAGTTTTTGGAGGTAATTCAAAACAAAAATGATAAAATTTTGTAAAATATTGTATAAAAAGCTCATATTTTTCATTATTTGAATCATTAAAATTCTCAAAATACTTCAAAACAATATTTTTATTAATTTCAAAGTCACTGTCTAAAATATTAATTTTTAGTAAAATATCATAAAAAATTTTATTGAGATCTTTCATTTTTTTGTTTACGCCAACATCACCTAATCCTAACTCTCTTAAGTTATTCTCAATACTATGAAAAAGATTATCGTATTCATCTTGAGGAAAATTCACTTTTTTATTTTTAAAAATATGTAAAATTAAAGAAAAATGAATAAACATGAGATACACCCTAGTTTCAAAAGTATCCTTGAGCTTAATTTTTCGATAAAAGTTTAAATTTCGAGATAAATATAATAATGTAGTATATAAATCAGAATTATGTTTTTTAGTTTTAAATATCATTATTATAAAATACTCTTTATTTTATTATTTATTTTATCAAGCTGTCAATTGCAAGAATCAACCAAAAATCACGGTATACTATTTCTTGAAAACAGGTCCAAAAAATTAGAAATCAACAAAAGTAATAAAAATGATGTAATTGATATAATAGGCGAACCACATTCCAAATCTTTTACCAATGAAGACATGTGGATTTATGTAGAAAGGACTCTGATAAAAGGAAAATACCATAAATTGGGTCGACATTCACTCAAAACTAATAATGTTTTAGTTTTAGATTTCGATAGATATGGAATTTTAAAAGAAAAAAAATTATTTAATAAAAATGATATTTCAAATGTCTCATTCAGCAAAAAAACTACTGAGAATGAATTAGCTAAAAGAAGTTTCGTTGAAAACTTTTTGCAGAGTATTAAAGAAAAAATGTATCAAGGTCGATAAATTTTCTAGTGCGCAATTACAGCCAGTAATAATAAAGCAACAATATTAGTTATTTTTATCATTGGATTAACAGCGGGTCCAGCAGTGTCTTTGTAAGGATCTCCTACCGTGTCACCTGTAACAGCTGATTTATGAGCTTCTGATCCTTTACCGCCATAATTTCCATCTTCAATATATTTTTTAGCATTATCCCAAGCTCCACCTCCTGCAGTCATTGAAATAGCGACAAACAAGCCAGTAATAATAACTCCTAGCAACATTGCTCCAAGAGAAGAAAGGGCGGCTTCTAAACCACCAATTTGTAAAATGATAAAATATAAAACTATAGGAGATAACACAGGTAATAAAGAGGGAATAATCATTTCTTTAATTGCAGCTTTAGTAAGTAGATCTACTAATTTTCCATAATCAGGTTTTCTTTTACCTTTCATAATTCCTGGAATTTTTTTAAACTGTCTTCTAACTTCAATTACTACAGCCCCACCTGCACGACCCACAGCTTGCATTCCCATTGAACCAAAGAGATATGGCAACATTCCACCAATTAACAAACCAGCAACAACAAATGGGTTCGATAAGTCAAAAGTAACATTAACCCCCTCTAAAGCAGAATTTTTAACACCAGAAAAATATTTAATATCTTCTGTATAAGCTGCAAATAAAACCAAAGCACCAAGTCCAGCTGATCCTATTGCATAACCTTTAGTTACCGCCTTAGTAGTGTTTCCTACAGCATCTAATGCGTCTGTAGTTTTACGAACATTTTTTGGTAATTTAGACATCTCTGCAATACCTCCTGCATTATCAGTCACCGGACCGTAAGCATCCAGAGCAACAACCATCCCTGTTAAAGCAAGCATAGCAGTTACAGCAACGGCGATTCCAAATAAACCCGCTAAACTGTTTGTATAAAGGATACCTGCTACTATGATTAATGCTGGTATTGCTGTAGCCTCCATTGAAATAGCCAAGCCTTGTATAACGTTTGTTCCATGACCAGTGGTTGAAGATTTTGCTACGGATTTAACTGGTCGGTAATTAGTACCAGTGTAATATTCTGTAACCCAAATTAATAAACCTGTAATCACAAAACCAACTACGCCACAAATATAAAGATCTAAACCAGAAAAAATTGCTCCAG
>MDSV01129023.1_pt1 | contig 12082 bp, 9 predicted proteins | sample 810851 | NCBI WGS metagenome assembly MDSV01 (sample SAMN05326640, study PRJNA326480) | marine metagenome | isolation source: seawater | place: Atlantic Ocean: North East | collected 2012
AATAATTTCAACTTCTTTAAAGCACATCTATTTACTGAATCAGTTTTTCGTTGGTTGCTGCAACACACAACAACAAAGATTTTACAACCAATTTAGAAAAAATGACACCTAAAACATTTACCCAAGAAATCCATTTAGAAGATGGAAGAACGATTACCTTAGAAACGGGAAAGCTTGCCAAGCAAGCCCACGGTTCCGTTGTAGTAACAATGGGAGACTGCATGCTACTATGTACAGTAGTTTCCAATTACAATGCTGGTCATGTTGACTTCTTACCTTTGACCGTTGACTATCGAGAAAAATTTGCCGCTGCAGGGAGATACCCGGGTGGGTTTTTCAAAAGAGAAGCACGCCCAAGTGATGGCGAAATATTAACCATGAGAATTGTTGACCGCGTTTTGCGTCCTCTTTTCCCAAAAGATTATCACAACGAAGTTCAAGTGATGATTCAATTGATGTCTCATGATGAAAACGTTATGCCCGATGCTCTAGCCGGATTAGCAGCATCTGCTGCCATCCAATTGAGTGACTTCCCTTTTGAATGTCCCATTTCCGAAGCGAGGGTTGCCCGATTAGATGGAGAATTTGTTATTAACCCCAGCCGAAATCAATTAGAAGCTTCTGATATCGACATGATTGTAGGTGCTTCTTCCGATTCAGTTATGATGGTAGAGGGTGAAATGGACGAATGCAGCGAAGAAGAAATGGCTGATGCCATTAAATTTGCTCACGAAGCTATCAAAGTTCAAATTGATGCACAAATGAAATTGGCTGACGCCTTTGGAAGAAAAGAAGTACGCGAGTATGAACAATCTGAGGAAAAAGAAGCCCTTAAAAAGCAAATACATGATTCTGCTTATGATAAGTGCTATGCAATTGCCAAAAAAGGCACAGGAAAAGCCCAGCGCAGCCTAGCGTTTGGTGAATTAAAAGAAGAAATTAAAGCCTCTTTTTCAGAAGAAGAGCTTGAAGAAAATGGTGATTTGATCAGCAAATACTTTGGCAAAGCACAAAAAGAAGCAGTCAGAGAATTAGTGTTGAGTGAAGGTATGCGTTTAGACGGTAGAAAAACAGATGAAATCAGACCGATTTGGTGTGAGGTAGATTACCTACCTTCTACCCACGGATCATCGATCTTCACACGTGGTGAAACCCAAGCTCTCGCAACAGTAACTTTGGGAACTTCAAGAGATGCAAATCAAATTGACATGCCCTCCTATGAAGGTGAGGAAAGGTTTTACTTACATTACAACTTCCCTCCCTTTTGTACAGGAGAAGCCCGTCCGCTAAGAGGAACATCAAGGAGAGAAGTGGGACATGGAAACTTGGCTCAAAGAGGTTTGAAAGGTATGATTCCTGACGATTGCCCATACACTGTTAGGGTCGTAAGCGAAGTTTTAGAATCAAATGGTTCATCTTCAATGGCAACAGTTTGTTCAGGAACTATGGCTTTGATGGATGCAGGGATAAAGATCAAAAGACCCGTTTCCGGAATTGCCATGGGATTGATATCTGATGGTGATCGATATGCTGTTTTGAGTGATATCCTTGGAGATGAAGATCATCTGGGGGATATGGATTTTAAAGTTACAGGAACAAGCAATGGAATTACAGCTTGTCAAATGGACATCAAAATCAAAGGCTTGTCCTATGAAATTTTGGTCAAAGCACTTAAACAAGCTCGTGAAGGTAGATTGCAAATACTTGAGAAACTCGTAGAAACCATTGACCAACCCAATGAAAGCGTGAAGGCACATGCGCCCAAAATGGTTAACCTTACCATTCCCAATGAATTCATTGGGGCTGTAATTGGACCTGGTGGTAAAGTAATTCAGGAAATGCAAAAAGAAACTGATACCACTATTGTTATTGAAGAAGATGGAGATATGGGTGTCATTGAAATATTGGGTATAAATCAAGAAAAAATCGATGCTGCTATCGAAAGGATTAATAACATTACATTCAAACCAACAGTTGGTGAGATTTACAATGTTACTGTGGTTAAAATATTAGATTTTGGAGCAGTAGTCGAATTTGTCCCTGGAAATGAAGTGCTACTTCATATTTCAGAAGTTTCATGGGATAGAATTGATAAAGTGACAGATGAGGTTAATCTGGGCGATACTTTTGATGTAAAATACTTTGGAATTGATCCCAAAACAAGAAAACAAAAAGTTTCCAGAAAAGCACTATTACCAAGGCCTGAGAGGAATAATAATCCTAGAAACAAATAAATCAGTACCCAGATGTAACATTTTTTGTTTTTTAACGTATAATAGTATGTAAACAAATACTTTTTCATGAGACAACTCAAAATCACAAAACAGGTAACCAATCGTGAAACTGCCTCCTTAGACAAATACCTTCAAGAAATTGGAAAGGTTGATTTGATCACGGCAGAGGAAGAGGTAGAATTAGCTCAAAGAATCAAGGCGGGAGACCAGATTGCCTTAGAAAAATTGACTAAAGCTAACCTCCGTTTCGTTGTCTCTGTTGCTAAACAATATCAAAACCAAGGGTTAACCTTGCCAGATTTGATCAATGAGGGAAATTTGGGATTGATAAAAGCAGCACAGCGTTTTGATGAAACAAGAGGTTTTAAATTTATTTCCTACGCTGTTTGGTGGATAAGACAGTCTATTTTACAAGCCTTGGCAGAGCAGTCGAGAATTGTTAGGTTGCCCTTAAATAAAATTGGATCCATTAATAAAATCAACAAAACCTATGCTTTTTTAGAGCAAGCACACGAAAGAGCACCATCAGCTGAGGAAATCGCTAAGGAGTTGGACATGACCATCAATGATGTTAAAGAGTCCCTAAAAAACTCCGGTAGGCATGTCTCTATGGATGCTCCTTTGGTTGAGGGAGAGGACTCTAACCTCTATGATGTTCTGAATAGCGGTGAATCACCCAACCCTGATAAAACTCTTTTACATGAATCCCTAAGAACTGAGATAGAAAGGGCTTTAGAAACGTTAACACCTCGTGAGGCTGATGTTGTGAGATTATATTTTGGTTTGGGTAATCAACATGCTATGACTTTGGAAGAAATTGGTGAAACATTTGATTTAACCCGTGAAAGAGTTAGACAAATCAAAGAAAAAGCTATCCGTAGATTGAAGCATACCTCTCGAAGTAAAATTTTGAAAACTTACTTGGGATAAATTGAATTTTTCATAATGGAAACCATTATTGCTCCCTCATTATTGGCGGCGGATTTCGGAAATCTGGAATACGACTGTAAAATGGTCAATACTAGCGTAGCAGATTGGTTTCATATTGATGTAATGGACGGAGTGTTTGTGCCAAACATATCTTTTGGGATGCCTGTGATTAAGTCGATAGCTACGCATGCTGAAAAGCCATTAGATGTTCATTTGATGATAGTTCAACCGGAGCGCTTCATTGAAACTTTTGCAGAATTGGGGAGTGATATACTAACAGTACATTTCGAAGCCTCCACTCACTTACACCGAACCTTACAATCTATAAAAAGTAATGGTATGAAAGCGGGTGTGGCATTAAATCCTCATACTTCTGTTGATTTACTAGAACCCATTATTAATGAAATTGACCTGGTCTGCTTGATGAGTGTAAATCCTGGGTTTGGTGGGCAAAGTTTTATAGAAAATACTTTTGAAAAGGTAAAAAAGCTCAGCGCTATTATTAAAAAGACCGGAGCTTCCACACAGATTGAAATTGATGGTGGTGTTACAAATCAAAATGCCAAGAAATTGATTGAATGTGGTGCAAACGTCTTGGTTGCGGGAAGTTTTGTCTTTTCCTCCGAGGATCCCAAAAACACCATATTGGAGTTAAAAAATATAAATTAAAAAAAGGGGTTTTCACCCCTTTTTTGTTTCCTAAAATTCAGTTCTAAATTGTACCCTCCTGTTTAGTGCTCTGCCTTCGGCAGTCTCATTGTCAGTAATAGGTTTTTCCTCACCATAGCCCTCAGTTTTCAATCGATCAGGATTAACGCCCAAGTTGACTAAAAAAGCCTTTACAGCAGCTGATCTCTTTTGAGAAAGCTCAAGATTTGCCTCAGTCTCTCCATCACTTGAAGTATGTCCCTCGATCACTAAATTACCATCAGGGTTATTATCAAGTAATAATTTAATTTCGCTTAAGGACTCCAATACTGGCTTGCCTTGAATCCTATCGGTTCCCGCTGCGAAATTGATTTGTGTAGCCAACTGATTAATGGTTTGAACCACTTCCATTGAGAGATCGGGACAACCGTTATTTTCTTCAGAGCCAGCTTCATCTGGACAAGCATCGATATTATCGCTTACTCCATCTCCATCGGTGTCTGGCCAAGGACAGCCCTTGTTTTCTTCATCACCAGGCTCTTCAGGACACTCATCATCTTTATCTGCAACACTATCCCCATCAGCATCAGGGCAACCATTGAGCTCAACCAAGCCCTCTTGCTCTGGGCATTCGTCTTCATTGTCTGCAACACTATCTCCATCAGTGTCAGGGCATCCGTTCATGATTTCAGCACCAAATTCCTCAGGACAATTGTCCTTGTTATCAGGGATTTTGTCACCATCACTATCAGGACATCCATCGAATTCTTTGAGGCCAGGTTCCTCTGGACAGGAATCTTTGTTATCTGGAATTCCATCTTTATCTGAATCCCCTTGACCAAAATTATAATTTAATCCAACCATATGCTGAAGATGTTTATAAGTTCCTTTTTCTTCAGACCATCTGTATGCAGATCTAAGATTTAATGAAAGTTTATTTGAGATTGAAACATCAAACCCAACCCCACCAAGGACTGTTCTTCCTGCACCCAATGATTTAAAAACCCCCTCAAAAGAAAGTTTTTTGCCAAAATCAGATAATCCATAACCAGCCATCATATATGGAGAAAATTTATTTGAGGTCAAGTTAAATTTCAGGAAAGCGTCGACTGAAGTATAATCTGTATTGTTATTCTCTATTTCAAACTTATTTATACCGTAATTAGCTCCTATTGAAAATCCTGCTCCTAAGTATCTTCCTAAAGAAACTGATGGGCCCAATCCGAATTTTGATTCCACTGATTCATCCATGATTTGTATGGTGTTTACTCCTACACCTATCGACCAAGGATTATCCGCAGTTTGAGCAACCAAAATTGAAAAGGGAGTAAATAGTATAAAAACGAATTTTAATAATTGATTTTTCATATGTGATTTTATTCTTTTTAAATTTACAAAATCTATTTCAAGTTATTTGTTATTGACTCTATTTTTGAGATTACGAATAGTTATAACCTTACTGAATGCCTTAATTTCCTGACATATTTTTATCTTATTTTTTTTGTTGAATCATTATTAATAATTTAACAGAAAATCAACAGATGATAAAAAGAAGGTTTTTTGCCAAAAGCTTTGCTTTGGCTTTATTTTCAGTATTTTTTCCCTCAAGTGGTTTTTCCCGAAAAAATAAATTGCCAAATGTTCTAATCCTGGGAGACTCTATATCCATAGGCTACTTCCCTTTTGTCAAAGAAATTATGGAAGGTCGCGTAAATTTAAGTCGGCCCATTTCAGCTAAAGGCGGTTTTCAGAACTGTGCTGGAACCACCAATGGGATTAAAAAAATATCACAGTGGATCGGAAAAACGCAATGGGATTTGATTCATTTCAATTTTGGACTACATGATATCAAGCATGTAAACCCCCAAAACGGTAAAAACAGCAAAAGTTTTGAAGATCCCCACCAAGCATCACCTGAACAATATGAGAAAAACCTCAATTTTATTGTCAAACAACTAAAGAAGACGAAAGCAAAATTGATTTTTGCCACAACAACCCCCTATCCAGATGGAAAGCTAAAGCCGGCCAGGAAACCTGGAATGCCAAAAATCTATAATACTGTTGCACTAGGAATAATGAAAAAAAATAACGTTTACATCAATGATTTACACGGTTTTGTTGAACCAAGAATCAATGAGCTTCAAAGACCTAACAATGTTCATTTTACTGAATTTGGCAGTGAAGAACTGGCAAAAGAAGTTGTAAAATCGATAATGAAATACCTTTAATAATGTTATCGATTATAAAGTTTAATTTTTTACTATTAGCCTTACTTGTTTTCTCTCAGGTCATTTGCCAAGAAAATCGTTTTGAGGTAAAAAGCAATATTGTGGTTGGAAAGAATACTGAGTTCTGGAAAGCCGCTGGCTCTGATCATCTTTTTTATCACAGCCTCAGACCTGCTGGCCAATATTTACTCAAAAGAATGGGATCTACAAATTCACACCATTATTTGCGATCACACCACACCTTCAATCAAGATTTAAAACACGGAGTCATCAGGGGACAAAATGTCTATAGCGAAGACCCTAAGGGGGATCCCATTTATGATTTTTCAAATCTAAATAAAGTCTACAGGGCTTATATCGAAAATGGAATCAAACCCATTGTGGAATATGATTATTTACCCGAAGCATTGAGCCTTGATGAAAGTGATTCCTCTAGAGGGAATGATGAGGGCATGACAATTATCAACACTGGACCTAATGATTGGAGAAAATGGTCCAATTTGATGAAAGCTACTACTCAAAACTTTATTGATGAATTTGGAATTGATGAGGTCAGGAGTTGGTATTTTGAAGTATGGAATGAGCCCGATGGTTGGCCTGAGGAAGAGTGGCATGTGTTTTATAAAATGTACGATGTATTTGTCGATGCGGTAACATCTGTTGATTCGAAATTAAAGGTGGGTGGACCAGCTTGTTATCACGAGTATTTTTTAAAACCTTTTCTTAATCATGTGGCCAATGGAACCAATTATGTAACTGGTAAGAAAGGTACCCAGATCGATTTTATTTCATATCATATCTATGGGCTGTCAGGAAAATGGTTAAACAATGAACCCCATCTACAGCCTCAAGTTCAAAGATTTTCTCAGGCGATCCTTTGGATTAAGCGACTTCTAAAGGCATATCCTTCTCTAAAGGGTACACCATTTCATTTGAACGAATGGGGACTTTCATCCAATTACTTTCGTACCGTTGCTGATTATCCAGATTTGGAGTATCGAAACTCGATCAGCTCTCCACTGTTTTTATTTAAACTTGTCGATGCGCTTTATCAAATAGAAGATAACTACAATTTCCCTACCTCTATGCTTCTCTATTGGGGATTTTCTTGGGAGGCAGATGAAAATGAATTTTTTACAGGTAAAAGGGAACTTTTGACCGAAGGAAATACGCCCAAGCCCATCCAAACGGGCTTTGAAATGTTGGCACAACTTCAGCCCCAAAGACTAGAAGTAGTAAAGGATAAAAAAGGCAGTCGGTTCGGTCTGATTGCTACTAGATCTAAAGAAAAAATTGTTCTTTTAGTTTACAACTATCAGGAATCCGATGGGGAAAAAGTGGTGGGTAATGACAGAATAAACATCCAACTATCGGGCTTAAAAAATAAACTCGAATATAAGGTTGAATCCATTACTCTGGATTCAAAAAACAACAACACATACCAAGCTTGGTTGTCAATGGGCAGTCCCAAAAGCTCAGAATTGATTGATCTTATGCCTTTACAAAAGGCAGCTTCTATTGATATTACTAGTGAATTTGACTTAAAAACCAATGGTCAGGGGGAGATGAATTTTGACATGAACCTCAAACGCAGATCTGCACATATCCTGATTATTAAACCTAATGAATAAAATGATGAGGTGCCTTTTGATATTTACTTTTTTCGTTGCCCAAGCGCAGCAATCACCAGGGGTAATGATTGATAGTTTTCAAACTTTTGATTCTTATAAAGACATTAAATACGACGAGTCATTGCGACCACAGTTTCATTTTTCATCAAAGAAAAATTGGATCAACGACCCCAATGGAATGGTGCATTACAAAGGGGAATATCATCTGTTTTTTCAACATAACCCAAAGGCTATTCACTGGGGCAATATGACCTGGGGTCATGCAGTAAGTAAAAACATGGTTCATTGGGAACAATTACAACACGCTATTTTACCCTATGATAATGGTACTATTTTTTCGGGAACTGCCGCAGTGGATTATTCAAATAGCCTAGGAAAAAACACGAAGGGAGACAAGACGATTGTGGCCTATTTTACCCATGCTCAAAATGATAAAAAAGATTTATTTTATCAAGCGGGGGCCTATAGTACTGACAAGGGACGGACATTCCAACTGATCGATGGTGGTCGTCCATTAGTTCCCAACCAAGGCTTTGATAGAGCAGAGCGTGATCCAAAGATTTTTTGGCATGCTCCCTCCAAGAAATGGGTACTTATATTGTGGATCAAACGTGCACATAAAAAAAAGGCCAATGATTTGGGAAAAGTTCGTTTTTTTGGTTCTACAAATCTAAAAAACTGGCAAAAACTAAGCGACTTTGACAGAAAGTGGGTTTATGAATGTATGGACTTGGTTGAACTGAAAGTCGATGGAAACCCAAACAATAAAAAGTGGTTGATCTTCGATGCCAGCTTTGATTATGAAATTGGAACCTTTGATGGGTTAAGCCTTTCAACTAATAAAAAAAATCACCTCGGTGACCTGGGTAACGCATACTATGCAGCACAAACTTTTAATAATAGTCCCGATGGAAGAACGGTCATTATGGGGTGGTTGAGAACCCGTGACAAAAACATTGGAAAAAATTTTTATGTTGACCAAAATATGCCTTTCAATCAACAGATGTCTTTTCCGGCTACTATGGAATTGAGAACAACTGCTACTGGAATTCGTCTGTTTCGCTGGCCCATAAAAGAAATCAAAAGCCTATATCAAAAGAGATATATATTCGAAGAAATAGAATCGGGGGTCTTGAATAAAAACTTGAAAGGTGAGAGTTTTGATGGTATTGATCTTTACACATCATTTGATCGGAACAAAACCTCATTTTTTCAAATTAATATTCGTGGGCAAATGCTTACTTATCAAAAGGGTGATTTTTATTTTAACGATGTTATCCTGCCTACTCTAGACAAAAATAAGGTGAATGTGAGGATACTACTGGACCGTACTTCTATTGAAATTTATGCAGATGACGGGTTTTCGGTGCTCTCTTCTTATGCCGTTCCGACTCCTGAGAACAAAGAGATATCGGTAAATACTAGCGAGGCATTCCTCTTCGATGTATTTGAGGTGAATAAGCTCGGGTCCATATGGCGCTAGGCGATGGGTTGAATTAATCTACTCTTTCAATTTCCACCCATAGTGGAAAGTAGTTGCTCCTCCTCTGCTTTCTGTAAAAGGGTATAAAATCAAATTGACCTTGGGGAAGTGAAACCCCCTTCCATTGCAAAAGATCGGTCTCAGCCAAAGGGTTGTGTTTTTTCAAGATGCTCTGACCCAACTCTAAGAACATCTCTCCTCCTGTCTTCAAAGGTTTTAAAAATTTAAATTTTAGATTATAAAGACCTTTTTCTAGGTCAACCTTCCAATAAGAAAACACCTGTTCCTGAGTCCAAACAGCCCTTTCACCGCCAGCATCGTTACGATTTAGATAAACCGGATTTTCGTTTGGGGTACCTATGGCAATCCTAGGGGAGTTAACAAGATTTGGAGAAGCAGTCAATTCATAAATCAATGCATCCATTTCTGTTCTTAGGAAGGCAGCTTCTTCTTTATTTTGGGCTACTAAATTGTTTTCCTCAAATGGATCTTCCTCAAGGTTATACAATTCAAAATCATCTACAGCAGCATCGAAATCCTTTTTACCAACAAGTTTGTAATTGCCTCGCTGAATAGCTACATTATTATATTTTTCTGGAAACTTTCTGGTCCAATAAGAGAAAAAACTGCGTTCGGCTAGAGCTTTTCCCTCTAGGGCAGGGACAAAACTTCTTCCATCAACCTTTCTGTCTTGGTCTGTTGGAGCAGCACACAACAAGGAGAGTGTAGGCAACAAATCAATATGGGCGGCCATATCATCTACTTCCCTATTTCCTTCGAATTTTGAGGGGTAACTCATGAAAAATGGAACACGTATACCTCCTCTGTGAACACTTGATTTTCTTCCGCGCATGCCAGCCACATATCGGGCTTGTTGGGGGCCGTTATCAGTCATAAAAATTATGATGGTATTGTCTTTAATTCCCAATGTTTCAACTTTCTGAAACAATCTTTTGAGATTATCATCAATATTGGTGACCATAGCATAGACCTTTCGGGCAGCCTCATCACTTTTTTCATTTATATCCTCTATAGGTAAAAGCTTGGGATCAATTCCATCTGATGGGTCAATATCCTTATACATTTGGTAATATTTGTCTGGTACCTGAAGGGGAGTGTGAGGTGCGTTGAAAGACAAATAACAGAAAAAAGGTTGCTCGTGGTTTTTTTCGATAAAATCAATAGCGTTTTCAGTGAAGATATCTGAACAGTATCCCTTGTAAGCTTTTTGTTTGTTGTTGTGCCATAGTACAGGATCAAAATAGCTGGTTTCCTTTTTAAAATAGTTGGTAAAATCTCCAACTTGTCCCATACCCCCTGCCAAGTGAATGAGTGACTCGTCAAATCCCTGATCACTGGGACGTGAGGGATAATTGTCTCCAAGATGCCATTTTCCAAAAATACCGGTAGTATAGTTTACTTTTTTTAGCATTTCTGCAAGAGTGAATTCTGAAGAGGCCATTATGGCACCTCCATTATAGGTGTCTCTTACCCCAGTTCTGAGTGAGTACCTTCCTGTCATCAAGCTGGATCTGGTCGGGGCGCAAACTGGAGAAACATGAAAATTATTAAACCGAATACTTTGTCGTGCAAAAGCATCAACGGTTGGGGTGTTGATATTAGGATTATTGTGGATGCCTAGATCACCATAGCCTTGATCATCTGTTATGATTAGAATCACATTGGGTGGAGTGAGAACTTCTTTTTTTTGACAACTCATAGAAAGTAGTGCAAGTAAAAATGGGATTAAGTATTTCATTTTTATGTTATTTAGGTTTTTTATTTTTCAGGCACAGCTTCCAAATGAGAGCAGACATAGGTAGCCAAATCAGAAGCTTCTTTGTTGATTTGTTCCAATGGTTTTTTATCAAGCCAACCCATCACGGCAGAAGCGACAAAGGCATCTCCAGCTCCAACAGTACTTTTGATTTTAATAGTATTCTTGGTATAATAAAAACAAAAATGATCTTTACTGGCCATTACTGCTCCTTTTTCCCCTAAGGTAATGATTCCGAATTTTAGATCAAATTTGCGAATTAATGATTGTAATCCATATTTATGGTTTTGTGATAAAGAAAGGATGGATGCTATCACTGAAAATTCAACTTCGTTCATTTTAACTGCACTAGCCAAACCAAGACTTTGTTCGACCATTTCTGGATTGTAAAAGTCTTTTCTAAAATTGACATCAAAAACCCTCAAGCATTCTGGAGCAGTTGACTTAAGTATTTTCAAAATAGTATTTTGTGAAATCGAATTTCTTTGGGCCAAAGTTCCAAAACAAAGGGCATCCAAACGTTTAGCTATATTTTGTTTAGTAGTGTCGAATTCGATATGATCCCAAGCTGTATTTTCTTCAATTTCATAGCTAGGGTTTCCCATTGTGTCAATACTTACGATGACACGACCCGTAGGAAAATCTTCGTTGAGCTGAATACCCGAAATATTTACTTTTAAGTCCTTTATAACGGCAATGGCTTTTTGTCCCATTAAGTCATTACCCAAAGCAGTTAATAGGTAAGATTTAGCTCCCAATTGCTGAACATGTGCCGCAAAATTGGCAGGCGCACCTCCCAATTTTTCAGCACCGGGAAATACATCCCATAACACCTCACCCAGCCCAGCTATCAGATGCTCTTTTTTTGGATATGGCATATTATATATTACATCGAAATTTTCATGAATTATAAAGCTACAAAACAATTTAGATTAGGGAACTATATTGATTCATTCGTGGAATAATTGGAATGAGAATTGGTTAATGGTTGTACAGTATATTTTTATTTTACTTAAATTTAATTTTTAAGTAGAATTAATGATTGAAAAAAAACTAGAGGGAATCATTGCAGCACCCTTTACTCCTATGGATGAAAAAGGGGAAATCAATCCTATAATTATAAGTGATTATGCTCATAAATTAAAAAATGA
>MDSV01201193.1_pt1 | contig 12082 bp, 12 predicted proteins | sample 810851 | NCBI WGS metagenome assembly MDSV01 (sample SAMN05326640, study PRJNA326480) | marine metagenome | isolation source: seawater | place: Atlantic Ocean: North East | collected 2012
AAAATTCTATAATTGATACTTTAATAACTAAATTGGAAACAAATAATCTGCTTTTAGGTCGTATATGTTTTCATGAAAGTCATGATGATCCTATCCAGTCTATGATTATTGCTCTTAATCATAAATATAAAGTAAATAAGCATATTCATCGAGGTGTAGAAATAATTAAGATTATTAGGGGAGAGCTTATAATTACAGAACATCATAAAAATAATTCAAATAGTTATCATCTTTCTAACGATAATTTACTTTTTTGTAGAATGTCTGAGGGCGTTATTCATTCTGTTAGATCTAAAAAAGATTGGGCTATATTCATGGAAATAGGTACAGGTCCTTTTGATAACAATAAAACTTTATATGTTTAATTACATTAGAAATAATAACTTAATTAATCGATTCTAATATTATTTGTAGTTTTTTAAGAATATATTCCATCTCTTCATCTGTTCTACTTGGACCACAAGGTAATACAAATGCTTGCTCTCCAAATATTCTTGATGTTTGTAAATCAACTGGTTTAATTATATCTATATATTTTGCTGTATCTAGATCAGGATAAACTTTCCTAGTGTTAATTCCATATGATGCTAACTTTTCAATTATATAATTTCTATATGGTGATATGACTTCTACATATAATGGTAATTCACCATTTTTGATATTTACGGGTGTTATCTTTATATGTTTATAATTTTTTAAAAAATCCCTATATCTTTTCCATATAGAAACAAATGAATTTTTTCTGTTATTTATTTTATCTAATTGGGATAAACCAATACATGCACTTATATCTGATGGTCGAAAATTAAAGCCCTTGGTCATAAATGGAGTTCTATCATCTGTTGAGTTAACTCCATGTGTTCTAATTAAACTAAGTTTTTTGGCGTAATGACTATCATTAGTTCCAATAAATCCACCTTGTCCAATAGGTAAGAACTTTGCCATACCTAATGAAAAGCAAGCCATATCTGCTTCATGTCCCATATGTTTTGTATTTTTATAGCTTAAGAATGCTTGAGCACAATCCTCAATTACAACGCTTTTAGGGAGTATTTTTTTTATAATATTAATGTTTGCATAATTACCATTTAGCGAGACAGGGTATATAGCTTTTGGCTTATGACTGAGTTTTTTCAGGAGCTTACTATCAATTATTGGCCTATCATATTCAGTATCTACAAGTAATATCTTTGCACCAAGAATATAAGGTGCATGTGCAGTCGCTATCCATGTTCTATTAGGTACACAAACAATATCATCCTTTGATATTCCAGCAGCCAAGGAGGCCATTAATAAAGCTGTACTTCCGCTGGTAGTTAAAATTACATATTTAAATCCTGTTATCTCTGATAGTTTTTTTTCAAATTTCTCAGTAAAACCACCCATAGAATACGATTTATTTTTTATGCAATTATTAACATGATTTATTACGTCATCTTCACCGAGATTTATTTTCCACCATGATATATTCTCCATCAAATTTTTTAGTAACTAATGTTTAGTATTTAATTTTATTTTAAAGAATTCTTTGCTCAAAGAAGATTCAAGTTTAAAATTCCTGTCTTCTATTATTATCTCTTGACGCTTTATTGAGAACTCAGCGTTATAAATAATTTTTTTATATAACAAAAGAACTTTAGAACAAAGATCCTCTTTGGGATCATTGTTTGAATTATTACTAAGTATATTTTTTATTGATATTCCTACTTCATCACGAATATTCTCTTTACTTTCATTTAGATGTGTATTCCATTTTGATAGTCTTTTATTGAATGTACTATTGATAATTTCTTCTATATTTGCTTTGCTGAGGTTTATTTTAAATTTATATAAAATTTCTGAAATAGTTTCGATAGGATTTGACTTTAAATTTTCAAAATTTACAACAAATGAGTTGGGCTTGGTTTTCATGATTTGAGTAATATAATTTCCATCTTTTGTTAATTGATTTTCTAATGATTTTATCCATGAATAATCTTTTAATATATCTATAGATATTTGTTCTCTATTTATTTCTTTATTAACTAATGACAATTTCTCAAATGCTGGCGGTATGTCTAGAACATTTGATATTAATGTAGAATTAATATTTCTTTGAACATTAATTATATAATCAAAATGACTTAATTTTTTAAATGCATTTGGCTGAATTTGGTTGCATCTAAATACACAATCATTTGGAAGTTTTTTTATGTCATAATCATCAATATAAAAAGATGTAAATGATTTACTTCCTGTTAGTTCTTCTTCTTGATAGTTAGAAACACTAGCAGATTTCAAGCTTGGATAACCAATAGAAGAATCAATCTCTAGAAACTTCATTTTCTTATTTAGAAGTATAGATGGGGAGAAGCTAGGGTAATTAAGTATTTTAGTTATTATTTTTAAAACTAATGTGGTTCCTGAACGATTATTTCCTACTATTAGTACCTTCATGCTAAATGTTCTTTCACTTTGTTAATAACATATTCTATTTCTTCATTCTGTAATGATTCATGCATTGGTAGACATAATATTGTTTTCACTATCTCAGTAGCTTTTGGAGTGAATGCTTTGCAATCTTTATAAGGTTGCTGTTCAGACATCAATAATGGGTGTTGAATTTTATTCTCAATTCCATTATTTGTTAAGTAAGTCGATAGGGAGTCTCTTTTATTTGTTTGAATAGTATATGTATAAAATACTCGTTCTGAGTTAATAGTTTGTGTTGGGACATTACAAAATCCAGAAAGCGAATCATTATATATTTGGGCAATTTCTTTTCTTCTTTGCAGTTTAGAGGATAATCTTTTTAATCTTTTGACTAAAAAAGAAGCTTGAAGAGCATCAGCACGAAAATTTAAGGAAGGATATTTTAAATATTCTTTATTTACCATTCCGTTGTATCTCAAGATATCTAATTTAGTTGCTATTTCATTATCGTCTGTAAAGACAGAGCCACATTCACCAAGACCACCAAATATTTTCATAGGATTATGACTTATTGCAGCAATGTGTCCATATGATCCACATTTTTTCCCATTAAAAGAAGCACCAAATGCTTGCGAACCATCTTCAATCAATTTCAAGCCATATAACTTAATTACTGAATTTAATTCATCATAGTTTGCCATATTACCTGTATAGTCAACAGATATTACTGCTTTTGTATTTGAGGTAATAACCTTCTGTATTGTCTTAGGATCAATATTTAGATCATCTTGAATATCACAAAATACTGGAGTTGCACCAACCATATAAATGGCGTTGGTGGTAGCAATCCAAGATAGTGGAGTTGTTATCACTTCATCTCCAGGACCGATTCCAAGAGCTTTTAGTGCGAGATAAACTGCATCAGTTCCTGATGATACACTGATGCATTTTTTTCTCCCAACATAATTTGAGAGTGATTCTTCTAAATTAGTGATTTCTTTTCCCATAACAAGTTGTCCATGATCTAGACAATTATTAAGGGCTTCTATAAAATCTTCTCTTTCTGAGATATTCCTAACAGATAGATCTAAAAATCTAATTATTTTATTATCCATAACTTATTTTCCTCCAAATAGATTCAATTAATTTCATATCTTCAAGTGAGTCTAAGCCAGAGGTTAAGCTAGATTGGTTATGTAAAGTTGATTTAGTAACTTCAAAATCCTCGTTTTTAAAAGCCCAAGTCCAATCACTATGAATATCTCTTGTATCAATATCATCTCTTGATCTCCAAGAGGTTAATTTCACTCCTGAGGGTACGTTAACTAAAAACCCAGGAGGTAGTTCAACTTTAAGGGAACCTTTTTCAAAGTTAATTTCTAGACCTTCTTCCCATTTTGTTAATTGCAAAGTATCTGCCCAGCTATAAGTCACAGGGAAATCATCATAATCAAAAATACAAACTGCACCTGTGGATTTTTTATAATAACAATGTGACACATTATGTGGGAGACCAAAAAAATATCTCATCAAATTTATATCGTGACCATTAACGTTTACGAAATGCTCATATTCTTTATGCATATCATCATTGAGAAAGTCTGGTGCGACTGGCCAAATAGAGTGCATTGGTTTAGGTTCATCTGATTTAATATCTCCAGAAATATTACAATAATCACCACCAGCTGAAAGGTAAATACGAGCACTTAATACTTTCCCTAATGATTTATCTTTTAAAAGCTTTTCATATATTTTTTTAGCCTTAATAACTCCCTTGTCATATCTACGCATAAATCCAACACTATAAAAACAATTATTTGAAGTAGCTTTATCAACTAAAATTTTTGATTTATTGTAAGTTTGTGCCATTGGTTTTTCAGTAAAAATATTAAAACCTGCGTCTAGTAAATCGTATGCAATTGGTCCTGTGTGATGCCTTCTTGTAATTACATAAACTAAATCTGCCTTGCCATGTTCAATGAATTCACTATGCGAATTAAAAACATTAGGTATATTAAATTTTTTCGCTACAGCTCTGCCCAAATTAGGTCTAAGCTCTGCCAATGCAACAAGATTTACATGTTCTATTTCTGCTAAATTTCTAATATGTGCAACTTGACTTATAAATCCAGCCCCTACAATTGCTACATTAATTTTATTTTTGGCCAAGTTGTTAATAATTAATTTTAAATTTTATATTAATTTATATAGGATTCAATATCACTTGATGTAACAGTTTCCACATTAGGCCTGATAAGGATAAACCTTCCATTATTTTTAAAATGATCTAAGTTGGCTTTAATAATTTGTTTATAATAAAGTGGAGCAAACATTAAGCAATCTTTATACTCATGTAATTCTTTGGATCTACCTGGTAAAACTGGTGCACCTATGCCAGGGGAAAAAAGTCCTTGCCTAAGCTTATCATCATCAAAGAAAGTTCCAATATCTTTTGTTAATTTAAATTGATAGGTAAAAACAGTTGCTCCGATAGAAGTGCCGTAAGCACAAATTTTATCCTCCTCTCTATTTGAGATTAATTCTTTAATCTTTTCAGTCGTTTTTTGTATATAATTTGTTGTTTTTTTGAAATGTGTATCTAACTGTGTAAGATATTTTTTTTCTGATTCCAATAAATTTAAAGAATTACCCTTAAGGGGAATTTCTTTAGTACTTTTTTGGAAATAAAGTCGTATTGACCCTCCTTTTGCTTCTATATATTTGCATTCTCGAAGTAATAAACCATAATTCTTGAAGAATTTTGAAATGGGATCAATAAATACATATGAAAGATGTTCGTGATTATAGTTCTCAAGTAAAAAATTTTCTAGAACAGATTTTTGATAAAATGTTTGAAGTACTAAATAACCATTATCATTTAAACCATTTGCAATTGAAGATGCCCATTCCTGAATATTTTCTACGTTAGAGAAGCAATGATTAGCTAAAACAACATTTGGTTTTCCTATCTTTTCAATCGCTTTGTTTACAGTTTCTTCAGATACATAGCCATTTATTGTTTTTACACCTCGCTGATTTGCAAAATCAATTAAATTTTTTGCTGGTTCTATTCCAACAGCTTTAACTCCTATTTTTTTAAATAATTCAAGAAATAAGCCATCGTTGCTTCCTACTTCTAAAACACTTCCACCATTAGATAATTTACCTAGCTCTTTACAATAATCAAGATACATTTCCTTCAATTTTGGGTTAGTAGAGGCAGGCCTTGAAAGATAATTTCCATAAATATATGTAGGATCTGCAGATCCAGACATTTGAATATGACCACACTTTTTGCAAAAATCAATTTTTGATGAAATTAATGTAGTTGGAATAGATTCCAGTGAACTTGCGTATTTATCCCCTGGAGGCATGTCACAAAGATCTAGGATTGTCTCTATTTCCGTATTGTTACAAGCCCTACATGAATATGCTTTGTTGGTGGAATACATTTTTGCTTTAGTTTGAATTGTTTATTACTTTTTGAATTCTTTGATTATACATGAGTTATCTTTATGAATACCTCCAATAACTTCAAGTATTTTAACCATAGGCGTTAGGCATTGGATTTGATGAGTTGTATTAGCTTTGATAAGGTGCCATGGGTTAGTATCTTTTGAAGAAATTAGTTTTGATTTGCCATAATCAAATATAATATTCATTTCCCCTTCAAGCACAAATATTACCTCATCTCGGTCTTTATTAAAATGAGGCTTAGTCTCATCATATTTGTCTAATTCTATTGTCATTACATTTAAAATGGCTCCGTCATCGTGATGTATATGTCTTTTCATTATGTTATTAAAGTTGGTATTTATATTAATATGCCATTAATACAATTAATTAATTTATTAATTAAGTAATTGATCAAGTGACTTAGATATTCTTCGATTACTCTCATTTGAGTAATCGACAATTCTTTGATGAATTATTTCAATATCTTTTTCAGATAGACAAATTTCTTCTTTCAATAATGGGTTTAACATTATTAAAATCCACTTTATTCTGTATAACTTAAGCATGATAGGAATTCTTAATTTGAAATCATCGGGTAAGAAATCTCCATTAATAAATCCATTTAAAACCTTAATATTTTCTATTGGAATATTGTAATCAGGCTGTAAAATTAAATCGCTTATCATTTTGGTTGGATCATCCCATCCTGCGTACTCGAAATCAATAAATTTCATAACATTATCATCAATTAAAGTATTATGAAAACCAACATCTGAAGGAGATAAAACTTTTTCAACTATTATTTGTGTATTAATTTTGATGATTTCTTTTCCTTCAATAATTTTTAATTCCTTATATAGTTTTTCAATAAACGAAATTATTGCGTCTAAAATATTTTTATTTAAATTAGATGATTTCCTCAAATTATCCAATAAAAAATCGACTCTAAAGTTTATATGATTTACATGCTCTTCAAGTTGGAAACATGCTTCAGATGCATTAGAAATATTATTTGCAAGTGCTGAGTTTTTATAAATTTGTATATCTTGTAGGAAATTGATGAGTAGTTTGCAATGTTTTTTAGTTGGGGATAAAATTTTCTCTCCGTTGATCCAACTTAATAAGAGCCATTTATTCTCTTTATCCCAAATAATTGGCTTTGGAACTGTTGTAAATTTATTTTTTTTTAAAAATATTAGGAAATCTAGTTCTGATTTCAGCCTATTTCTATTATTGACAAAGTTTTCTGGATAAATTTTTAAAGCATATTTATTATTTGCTGTGTTGACTTTGAATAAAGAACTATTTCTACCTTGATTGAGTGTTGAAATCTCTTTTAAAATGATACCTTTAGCTTTTAATTGATTTTTGATTAACTCTAATCTATTAAGCATTAAGTTTTAGGATCCTTTGAGAAATTTTGGGAGCTCTTCCCATGATCTTAAAGTTATAACATCTTTAATATTTGATATTGTCCCTTGGGGATTGTAATGAATCCTTCTAATTGAAGGAGTAATTAGCTCTAATATTTTAGTTAAATCATCAATATAATGTGTTATACCAATACTTTCTATCCTTTTTATTTTCTTTTCTATAGTAAGTTCAAAAAATATATTTTCCTTTTTGAAATTAAGTAGATTAGTATCAAAAAAATCATTTAATGTTAACCATTTTAAGGCTGATTGATGGAGATCATACTTAGGCCCAGCGTAGGGATATAACGTTTTGTGGCTAACTATGAATAATTCTATTTTTTGTTCTTTTAGTATATTAAGTGTTTCAAACATCCCCTTTGATTGCTTCGCTAGATTTATTTTTGATCCATAGACTTCCCCTTGTAAAAGAGTGAAGAGTCGTTCTTGACCCGTATCTTTAAGATACTTTCGAACTTCTACTTTAGTTTTACCTACATTTTTAGGGATTAAATTTCTGTCACTAGCAATTTCATAGAAAACTTCATCATAATCTATTAGTGTATTGTCAAAATCAAGTCCTAATTTAATCACAATTTCTCTATGAATTTAACAATCCCATCTTTATCAATGCCGAGTCTATTTCTAACATAAGCTTGATTACCTAATTCATTTATAAAAATCTCTGGTACGCCTAATCTATGAATTTTAACTTTATCAAATTTATCATTATCAGCAATCCATTCTATCAATGTTGAACCTAATCCACCATTGATGCCATGTTCCTCAAGAGTTATCCATTTTTGATATCCCTCTATTACCATTTGATCTAAAAAGGTTTTATCTAGTGGTCTAATGCTACCCATTGTTGCAACTCCTAAGTTTATACCTTGTGGCTCAAGTATTTTCTTTGCCTCTAAAGCTTCAGAGATAATAGGACCAATCCCTATTACGAGAATATCTTGACCTTTGACTAATAAATTAGCTTTACCAATACCAAGATTTTTTGTATCTTTGTAGAGTATTGGTTCACCTTTTTTACCAATTCTCATGTAGCTAGGAATATCGCTTTTCAAGGCTTCTCTTAATTGAATTACTAGCTCTTGTTTATCAGATGGAGTTAGTATATTTATATTTGGTATGCATTTCAGGATTGCAATATCCTCTAAAGAGTGATGTGTTGGACCCAGTTCAGAATATGATAATCCTGAGCCTGTTCCGACAATAACTACAGGAGCCTGATGATAGGCTAATCCAATCCTTATTTGTTCAAGACATCTTGTTGTCGTAAAAGGAGTAATTGTATAAATAACAGGTCTTAGTCCAGAAAGAGCCATCCCAGAAGCCATGCTCATCATGTTAGCTTCTGCAATTCCACAATTAATAAATCTGTCTGGGGCAATTTTTTTATATTCGTCAAACATTCTATTACCAATATCGCCTGAAAGTAGTACTATATCTTTATTTTGCTCTGCTTGATTTTTAATTTCTTGGGCAAAAGAGTCTCTCATTTAATTACCTCAAGTTCTTTAATAGCGTCTTTATATTCCTTCTCATTAGGAGTTCTGTAGTGCCAATTATTATCATCTTCCATGAAAGAAACTCCCTTACCTTTAATTGTATGAGCAATTATTGCGCTAGGCTTAGTCTTTTCTTGTTTAGCTGATTTTAATGACAATTGTATTTGTTCAAAGTTGTGGCCATTAATTTCCTGAACATGCCATCCGAAAGATTCCCATTTATTCTTTAATGGATCTAAAGCCATAATTTCCTTGCTTCTTCCAGTTGCTTGCCATTTATTGAAATCCACTATAACTGTTAAAGAATCGATCCTTTGACCTCCAGCAAGCATTGCAGCTTCCCATATACTTCCTTCATTGCATTCACCATCACTTAATAAAGCATAAGTTCTATACGTTAATTTTCTTATTTTTGCAGCATTAGCCATCCCTAATGCCATAGGCAATCCATGTCCAAGTGATCCAGTAGCAGCTTCAATGCCATTAATATATCCAGGCTTAGGAGGATGTTCATGAAATACGCTTCCTGCTTTGCCAAAGTCATTTAATTTCTCAAGGCTATAAAAACCTCTTTCGGCGAGTACCTGAAAAAGGCCAGGAGCTCCATGTCCTTTACTAAGAACAAATCTGTCTCTATTTTTCTCATAAGGATTATAAGGATCTATTTTTAATTCTTTCCAATAAAGATAAACAAGAATATCAATACAGGATAAACAAGATCCCAGATGTGGGATCTTAGCTCTAAAAGAGGTTTCAATGACCCTTTTTCTCATCTCATTAGATAATTCAGATAGAGAATAGGAATGAAATAAATGACTTTTGTTCATTGTTTGATTATTACTCTTCCTATTTTTTTCCCATTCCTCATTGAATCGATTACTTCATTTATCTCCTCAAGCTTATAACACTGACTTATAAATCCTTTCAAATTCCAATCTCCTTTTTTTTTACAATCAGGTCATTTATATCATTAATAATAATATGATTTAAATTACTTGTTTTATTTATATTAATCTTAAAAAATTCTAGATTAAACATTATCTATTTTTTTTGACTTCTGTCTCTATCAATCTACCTTCACTTAAATTCAATATTCTATTGCAATATTTTAAACTATTTAATCTATGTGCAATCATTATTATTGTTATTTTATTTTCTGAAAATTCTAAGTTTTTCATGATATGTTCTTCTGTATTATTATCAAGTGCACTAGTTGCTTCATCTAAGATTAAAAAATTTCTTTTTTTATAAAGAGCCCTTGCGATACCGATTCTTTGCCTTTGTCCTCCACTTAACCTAATACCTCTTTCGCCAACAAAAGTTTTATAACCCTCAGAGCAGCAAGAAATAAAATCATATATTTTTGCTTTTTTACATGCAATGTCTAGCCTCTTAAAATCAATTTCATCATAAGGTTTTCCGAATACAATGTTTTCAGCTATGGATGTGTCAGCTAAAAAAATATTTTGAGGTACATGAACAATTGAAGATTGCCATGCTTTCATAATCCCAGGATATTCTTTTGAGTGAATATCTTTCCCATCAATTAGTATTGATCCATAAGTTGGGAATAATAATCCCATTACTAAATCAATAGTTGTGCTTTTACCACTTCCTGTCTCACCAGTGATCCCTATTCGGTCACCTTTCTTTATCTCTAAATTTAAATTTTTGAATATATAATTTGAATTTTTATAATATTTAAAGGCAACATCTTTAAATACAATATTCTTACTAAAACAAGGATTTTTTACTTGATAATTTTGTTCTTTTATTATTGGTTGGTTTAGTAAATCTAGTATATTAATTAAGCTTTCTTTACTACCTTTGGGTAATGCCCAGCCTTCATATGCTTTTTGAACCATGGGCAGAAGCCTCATAGCGCCTAAAGCTAAAACTCCAAGAGTAGTAAGAGCTGTTTCCAAGCCTCCACTTTTCACAAGAATAAATCCTAAAATTGCAATAAGTGAAGTTCCTAAAGGCTCAAGTAATAATTTTGGGTAATAACTTAAAAAAGTTCTTTTTGCTTCTAATTTTCTTAATGGCCTGTCTGTCTCAGCGTATATTTCTGAATATATATTTTGAGTCTTATCTAAAATTATTTCTCTAATACCGCCTAATCCTTCCTGTATTAATTTTATTAATTTACGATTTAGACTTACTATATTGATGCTTACTAATTTTAGTGGATTGCTACTATATCTTATCGCTAAAATATAAACTAATAAAATAATAAAACCAGTACTAAATGCCGCCTGAAAATTAAAGAAAAATAAAGTCAGTATTACTCCAATTGTTATCAATATAGATGAAATAAATTCTAATATAGGTCGTATAACATTAAATATCGTTATATTTATATCCTGAGATATAGATGATATTAATTTGCTGCTATTGGTTGTTAGGTGTCTAGAATAGGATTGACTTATGGTTCGTTTATAAGCTTCAATACTTAAATCCGATCCTATTGCTGCTGCAACTCTTCCATTAATCCAAATATTTAATAAACGGATTGATGCAGAAGTTATTGATGCAATAACAAAAACGATTGTGATTGGTAATAGTAATTGATTTTGATCTTTTATTCCAATAAATAAGGTAAAACTTTTAATTAAATTATTTTCCCAAAGACTGTCTGGGTTTACCAGCACAGAAAGAAAAGGTACTACAGAAGCAAGGCTTATAACTTCAGCTATGCTACTAATTAACATTAATATTGATAATAATATAAGTTGAATTCGGCGACGTTTAGATAATTTAATCCATAGTTTATTTAGAAGATAAAATATACTAATATTCTTTTTATATTTTTTACTCATTAATAATTTATGAATATCTTACAAAAGAAATAAAAACTAATTTCATTTAAACAATTTGTTCTTATTATAGAATTCCTCATAGCATTTGACAAACTCACTGAAAACGTAGTTTTTAATAGTAGTAAGTTTAAATCCTTCCCAAAAATTTAGTTTTCAAGTTTCAAAAAAAGGAGCCAGTTACTTTTCAATATTAGATTAGATGTCATCTAAAAGAATTAAAAAAAATTGCATTATAAAAACACATTTTTGAAAAGAGCTTAAACCCATAAAAAAACATTTCTTATCTTTTTTGTGAAATATCCTGAAGTGGGGAGACGTCCTAAATTTTGAAAGTTGTAGAGGTTGCAATAAAAAAGACCCCTTGTAGAGTCTCTTTTTTTATTACTGATTTTAGAATGAAACTCCCCGGGCGGGATTCGAACCTGCGACCAATCGATTAACAGTCGATCGCTCTACCGCTGAG
>MDSV01029330.1_pt1 | contig 12080 bp, 12 predicted proteins | sample 810851 | NCBI WGS metagenome assembly MDSV01 (sample SAMN05326640, study PRJNA326480) | marine metagenome | isolation source: seawater | place: Atlantic Ocean: North East | collected 2012
ATCGATCATAATGAAACTCTATCACTGTGACGCTAGTGTGACTAGATCAATATTAAATATCAAATTTCGTTGGAAACAAATATCTATTTTAACTTTTATTCCTGATTTGTAATCAATAGGTCCGCGGTTCGAATCCGTGCGGGGGCACCATCAAATCCTATAATATTATATTTAAACACACTTAACTAATTACGAATAAAAAAACTATCTAAAGTTACTATGGAAAGATATCTATTAAAAAAATAATTATAACTCACATTGAGCTAATATCTTTTGAGCAATTAACTTGTCTTTTTCTTTTCCTGATTTTATTGCACATCTACATTGTTTACTATACATCATAATTTCTGCAATTTCTGAATCAATGTAAAGTCCTGGATCTTCTTTATAGCAATTATTCTCTATTGATGTTTTACTAATATTTGTTTGAGCTTTGTACATTAATCTTTTTAATTTTTCATTGCTCAAAGCAAAACTTTTATTTTGAATTAATAATGCAATAATCAAAATGTTTAAAATTTTATTCATATCTTAGATTTCTATAATCTATAAATATTTTAATATATTTTTCCTATTATGAGGCTCGCTAAATTTCCATAATTGAGAGTCTAAATAAAAATGAAGCATTTGACCTGTAATAGGAATAAAAATCAATGTTTTTAAAAACTCAGAATCATTTTTTCCAAAAATAGAAAGAATTGACATAACTAAAGAATAAACAATTATTATGAATAAAAAACTAAATATCTTAGATTTTTTATTAGGATTATTCTCAACATTTCTTTTATTTATAACTTTACTTGTTAAATATAGGTATTGAGAATAATGCATTGTTACTCCCATTATTATTGCATGGACTGGATTAACAACAAAACAAACAGGATAAAATATTAAGACACCAGTAATTAATGTTAAAAAATTTTCTGAAAAACCAAATTTTTTAAATTCAAACAGAAAGACAATTAACATTGTTAATATAACAATGCAATTTAAGATTAATAAACTATTCTCTGAAATGATAGGCATATAAAATCTAAAGAAAGCTATAAAAAAAAATAATATATTAAATACATAAATTATATTTGAATAATGATTTTTTTCTAAAGGTTTTTTAGTATAAAGATTCATAATACCATAACTCTGTCTTGTGACATGATACATATTTGCTGCAAAGAAAATTAATAAGAATAAATTTCTGAAGTAAAAAAAACCAAAAATACAAAATAAAGTAATTAATATTGGGGTTAAAATTAATTCAAATTTTTTTTCTTTAATATAAGATATATTAACTTTGTCTAGAAAGAATGGCCAAGTAGCTCCAAAATGAGTTTCAGCTAAAATCAGTATTGTTAAAAAAATTAAATGTGTCTCTAAACTTGGAAATGTATATAAAATTATAATATAAATTAATGGAAATATTATTGGAAATTTAACTAATAAAACTTCTTTTTGTAAAAATAAATTCATATTAATCAAGCTCAAAACTAGTTGTATAATCTGATTTTAAATTTAAATCTTGTTTATTTTTTGTTAAATAACAATTTCCGACAACTAAAACATCTAAATCAGTTCCCATGAAGCATTTGAAAGCATCTTCAGGTGAATGAACTATTGGCTCTCCTCTAATGTTAAAAGATGTATTAACCAAAACTGGACAATTCGTTTTTTCTTTAAATTTTTCTAAAAGTTTATAATAAAGTGGATTATTTTCTTTTGAAACTGTTTGAATTCTTGCTGAGTAATCAACATGTGTCACAGCAGGAATTTCAGATTTCTTTATATTTAATAAATCTATTCCAAATAATTTTTTTTGATCAGTGGTCATTGTGAGTGTTTTGTTTTTTTTAACTTCTGAAACAAATAGCATATAAGGACTATCTACATTTATTTCAAACCAATCATTTACATCCTCTCTTAAAACAGATGGGGCAAATGGTCTGAAGCTTTCTCTATATTTTACTTTTAAATTTAAATTTTTTTGCATCGTAGCTGATCTAGGATCTCCTAAAATTGATCTGTTACCTAATGCTCTTGGTCCGAATTCCATTCTACCCTGAAACCATCCAACTGCTTTTCCATCTGCTAGGTCGTTAACAGTTTTATCAATAATTTCATTTTGTTCTAACTTTTCATATCTTGCACCGATTTCATCAAATTTTTGGGTTATTTCATTTTCTTGAAATTCATTACCTAAATATGAACCATTCATATTATCTTTTTTTGTTTCTTTTCTTTCTTTATTTAAATCAATATGCCAATAACCTAATGCAGCACCTAAAGAACCACCAGCATCTCCAGCTGCTGGTTGTACCCAAATATTTTCAAAAATTCTTTCTTTAAGAATTTTTCCGTTTGCAACACAATTTAACGCTACACCACCTGCTAAACACAAATTAGAAATTTGATATTCTTCTCTAAGTGACTTTGTAAGTAAAAGCATTATTTTTTCTGTAACTTCTTGTATTGAAGCAGCAATATCCATATGAAACTGTTTTATTTCATCTGTTTCAGGTTCTCTTCGACTCTCACCAAATAATTTATCAAAATTTTTATTAGTCATTGTTAATCCAGTAGAATAATTAAAATATTTTTGATCCAACATAAATGTTCCATCATCTTTTAAATCAATCAAATGATTTAATATTTTTTCTGTATATATGGCCTTACCATATGGTGCTAAACCCATTAATTTATATTCACCACTGTTAACTTTAAAACCAGTGTAATATGTAAATGCAGAATATAATAAACCCAACGAATGAGGAAAATGTAATTCTTTAACTATTTCTAAGTGATTTTTTTTTCCTATTGCAACTGTTGTTGTGGCCCATTCCCCAACTCCATCTGCAGTTAAAATTATTGCCTCTTCAAACGGAGATGGATAAAAAGCACTAGCTGCATGACTTAAATGATGTTCAGAAAATAATAATTTACTATCATCTTCAAATGACTCATCAATATCATGTAAATAATCAAAAATTAATTTTTTTTGAAACAATTTTTCTCTCAACCATATAGGCATTGCTTTAGAAAAAGACTGAAATCCTCTAGGCGCAAATGCCACATAAGTCTCTAACAATCTTTCAAATTTTAAAAAAGGCTTTTCATAAAAAACTATATGATCAATATCTTTTAGTTTAATATTTGAAAAATTTAGAACAAAATTTATTGCATTAAAAGGAAAGCCTGAATCATGTTTTTTTCTAGAAAATCTTTCTTCTTGGGCTGCAGCAATGATTTTTCCATCTTTAATTAAAGTTGCTGCACTATCGTGATAAAAAGCAGAGATACCTAATATATAGGTCATTAAAAAATAGTATAAATAAACGGGGCTACTGCGGTTCCTTGAGTAACAACAAATAAGGCTCCAAAAATTAATAAAAATAAAAGTATTGGTACTAACCAAAATTTTTTTCTCTCTTTAAGAAAATTAAGAAATTCTTTTAAAAATGCCATTATAATTTTTTATATAATTATTTGAGATTATCAATATTATTTTTTTTTCCTATCAGTACAAATAAACCACCATCAGATCCAAAAGAGTTAAATATCATTAAAAGTTGATTTAAAATTCTTGAAAAAAAAGTTCCAGGGTTTTTTTTTTTCAAAAATATTTTGATAATCGTAATCAAAATCCGAAGAGGGTATTGAACTTATAAATTCAATATCATTATTATTAAACCAATCTAAAACTTCGTCAATTGTGTGAAGACTTTCTATTGGGTGAGTGTACTGATCTTTTATCCACGCCATTTTTTCATTTTCGTCAAATTTAAGATTTCTTAAAGTTGGATCAATTTTTTCAATTATTGATCTTCCAAAAATTTTATAAATATATCTCCTAAAAATTGTCCTTAGTCTTCCAAACTTATTATAAAGACCAACTAAAACATAACCTTCATTTTTTAATGATTTAATTAAAATTTTAAAAGCAGAATATGGATCTTTGGTATGATGCAAAACACCATTGGTCCAAATAAAATCAAAAAAATTTTCTTTTAAAACATCGTCAAATATATCAGCATTAACAAACTTTATGTTTTGAATATCGTTCTTTTCTGCGAATTCTTTAGCCAAGTTTAAAGATGCTTTGGTTGGATCTAGTCCAATAATATTATTATTAGTTCCAATTGCAAAATAATTTGAAAGCTGTCCTGTTCCACAACCTACTTCAAGAACATTTTTTTTATAACCAATAAATTTCTTAAATTGATGAGCTAGAAAATTTTTATTGCCTTTTTCCAAAATTGTTTGTCTATCATCATTAGTCTTATAATTTGGAAATGGTTGTTCTGAATAAAAATTTGTAACCTTTTTTGTTTTTTCATCTTTTATTTCAAAAGATAGAATTCCATTTTTATCAATAAACTCTTTTTTTAAAAATTTTTCCATTAAAATATGGCGTATATAAATGGTGCAACTGCTGATCCTTGACTTAAAATTATTAAACCACCAAAAATTAGTAAGACTATTAGGGTTGGTAGTAACCAAAACTTTTTTCTTACTTTTAAAAAATTCCAAAATTCTTTTATAAAATTCATAATTAAAATTGATTTTTCATTTCAGATTTTGATTTTCTCTCTATCCAATAACTTTTTTTATCCTTCTTTTTTAATCTTAGTAGATCTTTTTTTAAAAATTTCATTATTAAGCCAGTCGGTGTAACAACAAAGAAAAATACTAAAGCCATAATTATTGGAGAAACAAATTTTCCAAGCAACATTCCAAATTTAAACCAAATCAAATTAAGAGGTGTAAGTATTGACGAGTTAAGTAATCCTAAAATCAAAAAAATTAATGAAATAACTAAAGCCCAAACTCTATAATTTCCATCATTAATGATAGGATAAATTCCTATAACTAAAAAAACTATAAAAAAAACAATTCCAAAACTTTTGTTAGAAGAATGTTTAATTTTTTTTCTCATAAATACCTTTATATTTCAAAATTAATAATATTCTATTTAATAAATATTCTTTAGTAAACCAAGGGAACCTGAATGTTCAATACTCATTAAAATATTCCCATTACCTAGATCAATAATATCCCTAATTCTTTCTCCAATAAAAATTTTATCATAATTAATTAAATTAAAATTTTCATCAAAATTTAAAATATGGAGTGTCATATCATCTTCATCTTTATTATCACCCAAACTTGCAACAAATAATTTATGAAAGTTTTTGTTGTTTTGTTTAACTTTTAAAATTTCAGTAATTCCTATTGATGGCGTGAAATATTTGATAGGTTCTATAAAACCATATTTTTTATGAGATTTATTTAAAGGTGCAAATTTATATTTTGGATCTATTAAGCTTGGATCTTTTTTGACTCTTTCACTCCATCCATCATCATATCCATAATGTTCACCATAAGATGATATTGCCCAGCCAAAATTTTCAATTTTATTGTTATTAAGATTCACATTCACATTAATTTCATCTCCACCTTGAGGACCATGTTCAGTAGAAAACAATATGTCGTTTTCACTATCGTAAAATAAACCTTGTGGATTTCTATGTCCCATTGAAATAATATCAATTTTTTTATTTTCTTTGTCTATTGATAATATTTTTCCATAATAACTATTTTTATTTTGAGGATCATCATTTAAACCCATTTCATAAAGCTCATAATCACCCACAGTTAAAAGTATTTTATCATCTTTATATTTTTTAATATTTCCACCTTTTGCCAAATTAAAAACTTTTTTACATTCATCAAGCTTAAAGAAGTTCTTAAAAGTGATATCTTTAGTATTTAAATTACCAACTAATATAGCATTTGAGTAGCATCCCTCATTATTGAATAAGTATGATATATATATTTTTTGATTTATTAATAAGATTTCCTTAACAACTAAATTTGCTTCATTAATGTAATTCTCACCTATTATATCATCAATATTCGTATTAATTTTTTTTAGTTCCACTGTTTTATTTTCTAAAATATTTTTTTTTGGAAAGTAAAATAACTCACCTCTATTAGTTATGAGGTAAACATTTTTTTTATCTTGTTCTAGATAGTATCTATATTTAATGAATTTATTGGAATATTTACTGAAGACAATGTTCTTATTCTCAATATTAAAATTTTCTTTTTTAATTATGTCAAAGTTAAAATCAATAAATTCAGTAGATTTTTTTTTGATTAGTGCAATATTATTCTTATTTAAAATTTTTTTTAATTTTGAATATGTAAATTGTTTTTTTGTGAAACTAAAATCTAATAACCATAATAAAAAAATAAAAAAAATTAATATTGTAAATATACTTATTTTTATAAATTTATTTTTTTTAGACATAAATTAAAAATCTGATATTGCTTTAATTTTTTCATAAGCCAATCTAAGTTTTACTCCCATATCCAAAAAGGGATTAGGAGGTAATTTAGTCGGTTTATTTCTTTGTTCTATTATTTCCATTTCCCTAGAATTTTCACCAATTGCCTTTAAAGCGATTTGTTCTCCAAACAAAGTGCCCATACCAATTCCTGAACCATTATAACATCCTGCAACAAAAATATTGTTATCTAGTTTTTCAAAAATTTGAGAGCCATTTCTAGTTCTAGAAACAACACCTGACCAAGTTGATTGTATAATATTATCTGGTAAATGGGGAAATCTTTTTTTAATTCCAATTTTTTGTTTTACAGATCTTATATCCAATTCTGATTTAGACATATTGTATGGACTATGTACTTCTGCAGTATTTCTTATTAAAATTCTTTTATCCTTTGTTAATCTTACTGTGGCTCCCATTGGTCTTACTGGTAAAACACCCCATTCTTTTGGATAACCCATATTTTTTAATTCTTGATTAGATAAAACTCTGGTCATACTAGCGGTTAAAGTCAGTGGAAAATTATAATTTTTTTTAATTCCTAGTGATTTTAAAAAACCATTTGTAGCAAAAATTATTGTTTTCGTTTTTATATTAGCTTTTTTGAAAAAACAAGTAATAATCTCTTTTTTTTTTTTCCATTCGATTAGATTTGAATTTTCGTATAATTTAACGTTACTTGGTAATGCATCAATCATTGCTCTCACTAATTTTCCTGGGTGTAAAAGAATACCTCCTTTAGTATAAATGGCTGTATTGTAGAATTCTGTTCCTAGTTTTTGTGTCAATTCCTTATTAGATAATAATTTATGTTCAAATTTTAACTTTGTTAAAGTGTTTGAGAAATCTTGTAAAATTTTTTTATCTTTAACTTGAGAAGAAGCGAAATATTTACCACTTTCATTCCAATCACAATTAACCTGGTATTCTGAAATAAATTTTTTTACTACATTAATTCCTAATTTATATAATTCTGTTTTTTTTTTATAATTTTCTAATTCTCTATTAGAAACAAATCCATCATTTAAGGTAGTATCAACAAGATAACCAGAGTTTCTTGCGCTTGCTCCTTCGCCTGCTAATTGAGCATCAACAATAATTATTTTTTTATTTGGATGAAGAATTCCTAACTTTCTTGCAGCAGATAAACCAGTGAAACCAGCACCAATAATTAACCATTCACTTTCTTCATTTGTATTTAATATATTGATATTTGATCTAGCTTCTAAATCATTTATCCAACTGCAGTTATTATCATTAAAAATTTCCATATCTAAAAAAAAGTATAATTTTAATTGTTTAAATTAAATTAGTTAATATAACTACTTTAAAATCAATTTTAATTAAAATAAAATTCTTTAACTTACTATGATAAAAAATTTATTTTTACTTTTTTTTTATTTACTAATATGTTTTTTTTCAGCTGAGCTATATTTAAGAATTTTCTTACCACAAGATTTATCTTCACCATGGAGAATGTACATGGATGATGGACTTTTATTGAATAAAAGAAGTGGTAAAGCTTTTCATTATTTTAAATCAGAAAAAAAAGCTGAATATACTTTTGGAAAATATCACAATCGGAAGTATGATTTGAAGGAGTCAGCTGATAAAATTTTGATTTTAGGTGACTCCAATCCTTTTGGTTGGATGTTGAATGATGAAGATACATATATCTATAAAATTGCAAAAAAATTTGAAAAATATGAATTTATAAATTCTACTGCTGGAGGCCATGGAACTTCTGATCAACTAAGTTATTTTATAAAATTTTGTGAAAAAATTAAGCCGAAGTATACTTTTGTATTAATCAATATGGATGATATCAAAAGATCAAAAGCTTCAAATCTATTTTATCTTGATGGTGATGATGATTTAAAAGCAGGAAAAAATGAAATACCAACTATTTATAAATTCACTGAAAATAATTTAGTTTATGAATTTTTAGTAGCTTATTCTCATACAATAAATTTTTTAAGAAAAGCTTACGTTATTTCAGTAAATAGAAGTTCATCCAAAGATTTATTAAACGATAATAATCTTGATAAAGATAATGACAAAAAATTAAATACAAAATTTCTTTTTGAGAAAAAATTATTTAAAAAATTTCAAAGTCATGCATCAAAGTGTCAATCAGATTTGAATTTAATAAGTATTGCTTGGTATGATCCAAAAAAATATAACAGTAGTACATATGAATTTTTAGATAATAATATTGACTTTTTTAATAAAGAAAAAATAAACTACATAAGTATCAAGGAAAAACTGAATATAAAATACTCAAATCCAGAAAAATATTCAATCAAAGGTGATGGTCATCCGAATATTGAGGCAAACAAACTTTACTTTAATATTTTGTTTGAAGAATTTGATAAAATTTTAGATTAAGTTGAGTAATAAAATATATGAAAAATATTACAATTATAGTTTTATTAATTTTAGAACTTTCAATTAATGAATTTACATTAAAGTTTTTGTTAAGTGACAATTCAATGGATTTTAATTCTATAAATAAAATAAGATATTTTAATTTAATAATTTTAGTAACATTAATAATATTTTATTTTTATTACGAAAATTTAATAAAAATTAGATTTACATCTAAAATATCTCTTTTTATTTTGTATATAGTTTTAATTGATCTTTTGTCTGGCTACGTTGACTTTGGATACAAAAAATCTGAAAACGAATCCTATAGACATATTTTTCCTTACGACTGGATAAGGGGTGAACCAAACAAACTTGATCATAACGAGCATGGTTTTAGAGGTAAATCTCCAAGTATAGAGAGAAATAATACAAAAATTATTATTGGTTTTTTTGGAGGTTCAACCGGTTATGGTGGTAATCCGACAATTATTGAAATTGTATCTAAAAACTTAAATCAAAATGAAATTAATAACGATGTGATAAATTTTTCATCGGTATCTTCTAACCATAATCAACATTTACACAGATTGTTAGAATTTTCAGAATATAGTTACGATATAATAATTTTTTATGGTGGTGGAAATGAGACGATCCAACATTATTATTATGATCCTAGACCAGGGTATCCGTATAATTTTTATCTCTATGATAATAATTCAAATTCAATAATGAATTTTTTTATAAAATATTCAAACTTAATTGGTGAAATAGACAAATTATACAATTTATATCTAGACTTCAATCCAAAAACATCTAACGATGAAGAATTTGGTGTATGGATTAAAAAAACTAAAAAAAACTATTTTGATACAATAAAAAAATCAAAAAATTTAACAAAAAATATGATCAATCCTAACAAGTGTAAAAAAGCTATTTTCTTGCCAATTTTTCAACCAATAAAACCAACAAATGATCGAACAAAAAAATTAGTTGATAGTGTTAGATTTGATTTAAAGAAAAATGATATTTATGATTTTTCTAATTTAATTGATAAATTAAATTTTAAAGATTTTGTTCATGTTGATCAAGACTCAAAAAAAATTATTGCAGATAAAATTTACTTAATAATAAAAGATTTATTAATTAATAAAAGTGAATGTTAAATTTAAATTTCTATTCAAAATAGTTCTTTAACTTTGGATATAAATATTCTGCAATTTTTTTTGATCCAGAAGGTGTTGTATGAAACTCATCATAAAAATCTTTTTTATCAAGAATAATACTCTTGGCTAAATCTATAAATCTATGATTATTTTTTAAACTGAATTCTCTGATAATATAATTTGTTAGATACATTTTTTTAGACAATTGACCATCATTTAAGACTTGATTAACAAAAATAGGCTTTGCACCTATTTTTGAGGTAAGCAAGGATAAGTGTTCAAGTCTTTTGTTTAAAGAAATTACATATTCATTATTTTCCTCTTTTAATAAATTTATATTTAATTTTTTATCCATTAATTCTTGCGAATAAAAATTATCTGAGACACCATGTTCTAGACCATAGGTTGCTTTAAATTCTGAATAATTTTCTTGTCTTATTCTTCCAGGAAAATATTTTAACTGAACAATTTTACCTTTTTTTAAAAAAAAACTATTATTTTTAATATAATCTTTCATTTGATCAAATTTTGAAATTTTACTCATTTTATCAAATGCGTGCATAGTTTTAAATTTTCCTGTATTAAGATTTTCAGGATTAGGGTCATAATTAAAATAAAATCTTTCATTAATGCCTATATAATAAATTATAAATTTTGGTTTAAAATTTTTTATATTTGAAAACCATTTCTCAAAATTATTTATAAGCCCTATTGTTGATTGTCCATCAACTCCACCATTAAAAATCTTAATTTTTTTTTTATCTTTTAAAAATAAACTGTTTAAAATTCCAACAATGGTTAAATCTTCAGGAGTAAATCTTTCATTGGTTGTGCTACCACCCATCATTAAAAATTCTAATTTGCCAGAATCAATCTCTTTACCTCTAAAACCAAGGCTATTTTTCTTATATATATGCTTAAATTTCTGATTATTAAATTTTACATTATAGGTAATTTTTTTTAACCTCTCTGATCTAAGAGAGTTTCCCCAATTATTTTTTTTGAACCAATCTCCAAAAATTATTTCTAAAAAAAAGATAAATATAAAAAATAGTGAAAAATTTATTAAAATAAGTTTTAATGATTTAAACATTCAAAAAGTTAATTAACTAGTTTTAACCCAAATCAATATTCTTTTTAACTTATTTTAACCTTAATTATTTAAAGATTTTTGAGGCTTCATATCAAATTTGTTTATTCCAGCTACTTTTACTGGTTTTTTCATTGCATCTCTTCTGAAAGGCTCACCAAGTTCTTGGTTAAGAATTACCTCAATAAATGTTGTAATACCTTTTTTTTGATCTTCACATGATTGCTTTATTGCTACTGTAGTTTCCTCCATAGATTTTACAGAAACTCCTTTTAGACCACAAGCATCAGCAACTTTTGCATAGCTTAATTCTGGATCAAGTTCTGTACCTACAAAATTATCATCAAACCATAAAGTGGTATTCCTTTTTTCAGCGCCCCATTGATAATTTCTAAAGATCACCATAGTAATTGCTGGCCATTCTTCTCTTGCACAAGAACTCATCTCATTCATACTGATCCCAAAAGCTCCATCACCTGCAAATCCTATAACTGGAGTGTCCGGACATCCAATTTTTGCTCCAAGAATTGACGGAAAACCATATCCACAGGGACCAAATAATCCTGGTGCTAAATATTTTCTTCCTTTTTCAAATGTTGGGTAAGCATTACCAATTGCACAATTGTTTCCTATATCACTTGAAATAATTACATCATCAGGCATACCTGCTTGAATTGCTCTCCAAGCTTGTCTTGGAGACATCCTATCTGAATCTCTTTCTCTTGCCTCTTTATTCCAAACTGTACCTTCATCATCATCCTCATGATCCAAACTAGATAATTTTTGTAGCCATGCTGATTTAGTTTGGTGAATTATATCTTTTCGCTTTTGTCTGTCAGTATCGCCAGCTGTGGGTGAAAGTTGTGCTAATAGTTGTTGAGCTACTAGTTTCGCATCTCCACATATGCCAACTGTTACTTTTTTAGTTAGACCAATTCTATCTGAATTCATATCCACTTGAATAATATTTGCGTTTTTAGGCCAATAGTCAATTCCGTATCCTGGTAAAGTTGAAAAAGGATTAAGTCTTGTACCTAATGCTAAAACAACATCAGCTTTTGAAATTAATTCCATCCCAGCTTTTGATCCATTATATCCTAATGGGCCTGCTGCTAA
>MDSV01031114.1_pt1 | contig 12080 bp, 9 predicted proteins | sample 810851 | NCBI WGS metagenome assembly MDSV01 (sample SAMN05326640, study PRJNA326480) | marine metagenome | isolation source: seawater | place: Atlantic Ocean: North East | collected 2012
AGGGATTCGAACCCCCGGAGGTGTGACCCTCAACAGTTTTCAAGACTGCCGCATTCGACCACTCTGCCATTCCTCCAATAAAGCATGCAAATATATGTTTGTTTTCTTTGCTTCAAAAATTTTTTTTTAAATATTTATATTATATTAAATAAAAGTCTGTTAAAATGAAATTACAATACCTTATTTATTTTTTATTTATTAATTTTTTTGTTAGTGATGAAATTATTCCTAAATATCAAAAATTTACTTCTTCTGAAGGCACTTTAAATTATAGAATACTATTTCCTAAAAATTTTGATAATTTAAAAACTTATCCTTTACATATTTTTCTTCATGGAATTGGAGAAAGAGGTGATGATAATGAGTTACAGTTAAAATATGTAGACAAAGTTTTTTTAAACAAAAAAAATTACGAGGATTATCCTGCGATTATTATTTTCCCTCAAGCACCTTTAAATGATAATTGGTCATCAAGAATTTTAACTGAAAATAAAGTACGTCAAAGTTTTCCGGATAATAATTCTCCAACTAAATCTTTACAGCTTGTAATGAAATTAATGGATTCACTTGTTAACGAAAACTATATTGATGATAAAAAGATTTATTTGAGTGGGTTATCTAATGGAGGAATGGGGTCATTTGAGTTATTAAAGCATAGGCCAAATATGTTTGCTTCAGCGGTTATAATTTGCGGAGGTGGTAATCCTTCTTGGGCAAAAGAATTTGCAAAATCAACTCAAGTCTGGATTGCTCACGGCTCAAGAGATCAGGTTGTTTATCCTGATTTTTCATTAAAAATGGCAGCAGCTATAATTAGCGAGGGTGGTAATCCAAAAGTCACCTTATATGAAGATGTATATCACGATAGCTGGAATAATGTATTTGAGGATCCTGAGTATTTAAATTGGATATACTCACATTCTAAAAACTAACGTATTTAGATATTTTAAGCCCATAACCAATCATACCAACTCTGTTAGGCCTTTTAGTATTAGTAATAAGTTTGAGATTAGTGATATCTAAATCGTGTAAAATCTGAGCCCCTATACCAAAATCTCTATCATCCATATTTAGTATTGGTGCTTTAGTTACCAAGTCTTTAACCTGTTTGTTTTTTAATATTTTAAGCCTTTTAAGTGTATCAATAGACTTAAGTTCAGGACTAATAAATATCATTGCTCCTGAATCATTTTTTCTAATAATATCAAACATTTTAGATAGTGCATCTTCAGTGTTAGATGTTAAAATACCCAGAACATCATTGTTTATAGATTTAGAATTAATTCTTGTTAAAACAGCGTCACCTTTTTCCCAACTACCTTTACTTAAAGCAATATGAATATTCTTATTAGTAGTTTGCTTGTAAGCTCTTAATCTAAACTTCCCAAACCTTGTATTTATTTGAAAATCTTCTTGTTTATCAATTAATGAATCATGTTCCATTCTATAGGCAACTAGGTCCTCAATAGAAACTATCTTAAGATTAAACTTTTTGGCAACTTTAATTAAATCAGGAACTCTAGCCATGGATCCGTCATTATTCATTATTTCTACAATTACTCCAGCTGGTTTTAATCCTGCAAGACGAGGTAGGTCTATAGCGGCCTCAGTATGTCCGGTCCTTCTTAATACTCCACCGTCTTTTGCTACAAGAGGAAATACATGACCAGGTTTAGAAAATTGTTTAGGTTTGGTATTTTTATCTATTAATGCTTTAATTGTAGTAGCTCTATCAGAAACAGAAATTCCAGTAGTAACTCCATTTCCTTTTAAATCAACAGAGACAGTAAAAGCTGTGTCTTGTGGGTCTGTATTAGTTCCAACCATTAGATTAAGACCTAACTTTTTCGACATATATTCTGTTATAGGGGCACAAATCAAACCTCTTCCATGGGTAGCCATAAAATTAATTATTTCAGGCGTAATTAATTCTGCTGAAGCTAAGAAGTCACCTTCATTTTCTCTATTTTTATCATCCACTACAATTACAATTTTACCATCTCTAATATCGTTTATGGCAGATTCTATAGAATCTAATTTAAATTCATCCTTTGACATTTCTTTTTTTTATTTTGTTTAATGTATCATAGATTTTATCTCCAAAATTAAAAATACTTTTATCATTTGTAGCTCGATGAGTGAGATAAACGCTAAATGGAAACATAATTAATGTAGATAACCAACTGGCTAGAATTGGATTGATGCTACTATCTTCGGCTAAATTTTTAGAAAATATTCCTAAAAAATGATAGATTAAAAATAGTATAATTGAAATTACAAGAGGTAAGCCATATCCTCCTTTTCTGATTATTGTTCCAAGTGGAGCACCAATAAAAAATAATATTATACATGCGAAACCTAAAGAAAATTTATCATGCATAGTTATAATATGTTTATTTAAATTTAGCTCCCTGTATGATTGAATTGTGTTATTAGATTTTACAATACTAATTGTACTTTTTATTGAACTAATAGCTAAATCATATAGTTGTTTTTGTTTTTTAATCTGAAATAAATTTAAAAAATTATCGTTTTCATAATTTATTTTATCATTTGGATTTAGATTATAATTAATACTTTTAAAATTTGATCTGTTATACATCTTAGAACTAATAACTCTAATATCTTCAAGTCTTTTTATTTTTAAAGAGTCTATAGCTACATTTAGTTCATTAACACTCATCATAGAGTGTTTATTAACATCATCCTCTTGACTAAAATCAACATCGTTTAAAGAAGCTATATCGATATTGATTAAGTATTCTTCAAAAAAACTTTTTATGAAAGGTTTTTTAATTTTTTTTGTATAATCTTCAGATAATATTTCGTCATAGTAATTTCCAGAATACAATTTTAATTGTAAAATATCAGAGTTTTCTTCACTTATTATTTCACCTTCTTTAGATTTAATTACAGTATAGTTTCCAGGCTTATTTTTTTTTTGATGAATAATCACATCCTTTAATTTTTTATCTTCAGATCCGTACTTTTCTTTAACTTTTATATTGTAATTTCCTATTTGACTAAATTGACCCTCAGCAATAGCCATTGCTGGTTTTATTTTTGAAATATTCTTCCTTAGATTATGAAAATTATATTCAGCTATAGGAGCTATGTTATTAGAAAAAATAAAGGTGACTAAACCTAAAATAAATGTAAAATATATTAAACTTTTCATGGATCTCTGGAGTGATATACCACTAGCTTTCATCGCTGCAAATTCATAATTTTCAGAAATACTTCCAAAGACCATTATACTTGAAAGTAATATTGTTAATGGTAATACCAATATTACTAGTCTTGGTGATACGTTAATTAAGAATTCTAGTATAATATCAATTTCAAGATCTTTTCCTGCTAACTCTGAAATATATAACCAAACTGTTTGTAGCAAAAAAATAAACATTAGAATCAAAAAAGATCCAACTAATGTTTTTAAATAAGATTTGAATATGTAACGGTCAAGGATTTTCAAACAGTTTAATCTAATATATTCATGTAGTAATTCTTATATTTCTCATCATTAAATACAAAAAAGTCTTTGTTTATTTTGATATTAAATTCAAAGTCAATGATGGTTATTGTGGTAACCGTGTCATTTTTACCTGTTTCAACAACTTCATATATCTGATTAAATTCAGTGTCAATTCCTAATAAAATAAATTTTATTTCAGAGTCAGAGTCTTTTGGAATCAATTTAACGTATTGAATTTTTTTTCTATATCTTGAATTGGAATTAGATCTATTTTTTAAATATTCGATTTTATCCATAGTAACCGTGTATCCATCTTCATAAAAATAGAGCATTTTATTAGGAGTTATGGTCGACTCTTCTTCTGGATTTTCACTTGAAATTGTAACCTCTTCATCTTCAGGACTTATAGTGAATAATTTTGAACCATCAAAAATTCTTGTTATACCTACAAATTCAAATTTCCACTTATCTTTTTCTTTAACAAAACTTCCTGCATTTTTTTCATCTATATCTAACTCATCATTGTTAAGACGATATTCGTAATTTATAAAAACATTATTGTAACCTTTAATATTTTCAGAAACTTTATTTAAAAGCATCTCCGCATCTGATTTTTCTTGTGAATTAGTGAAATTCACAAATAAGATTAAGATTATAAGGATTAAATTTCTCATACTATTTTATTCGTTTTTTAAATGATTATCTAATGATTGCAAATCAGTTATTAATACCTGCCTTGCTTTACTTCCTTCAAATGGACCTACTATTCCAGCTGCTTCTAGCTGATCAATTAATCTACCGGCTCTGTTATAGCCCAATTTTAATTTTCTTTGAAGTAGTGAGGCTGAACCTTGTTGAGCAGTAACAAGCACCTCAGCTGCTTCACGAAATAATTTATCTCTGTCTTCTATACTGTAATCAAGAGTTGTGCCAGTATCTTCGCTAATATATTCTGGGAGATAATGTGCTGTCGCATATGCTTTTTGTGAACCTATATAGTCAGTTAGTTTTTCTATTTCAGGCGTATCAACAAAAGCACATTGTACTCTAATTAATTCGTTCCCTTGAGTATATAACATATCACCTCTTCCGATTAGTTGATCAGCACCAGAACTATCTAAAATGGTTCTAGAATCTATTTTAGATGTTACTCTAAATGCAACCCTTGCTGGAAAGTTTGCTTTAATAACACCAGTTATTACATTCACAGATGGCCTTTGCGTTGCTATGATTAAATGTATTCCAATAGCTCGAGCCAATTGGGCTAATCTTGCAATAGGTGTTTCAACCTCTTTACCTGCGGTCATGATTAAATCTGCAAATTCATCAACAACTAAAACTATATAAGGCAAAAATTGATGACCATCATTTGGGTTTAATTTTCTTAGTTTAAACTTATTATTATACTCAACAATATTTCTACAAGTAGCATTTTTTAATAAATCATATCTGTTATCCATCTCAATACATAATGAATTTAGTGTATTTATTACTTTTTTATTATCTGTGATTATAGCCTCCTCTGAGTCAGGAAGTTTAGCTAAATAATGTCTCTCTATTTTATTATAAAGTGTAAGTTCTACTTTTTTTGGATCGACAAGAACAAATTTAACTTCAGCAGGATGTTTTTTGTAAAGTAAAGATGTTAATACAGCATTTAATCCAACAGATTTTCCTTGACCAGTTGCGCCAGCCATTAATAAATGAGGCATTTTAGCTAAATCAAAAACTAAAGTTTCATTACTGATCGTTTTACCAATAGCAACAGGTAATTCCATATCAGATTTTTGAAATTTTTCTGCAGAAATAACAGAATGCATCGAAACTATAGTGGGTTTTTTATTAGGAACTTCTATTCCAATTGTTCCTTTACCGGGTATCGGCGCAATTATTCTAATTCCTAATGCAGAAAGGGATAATGCAATATCATCCTCTAAATTTTTGATTTTAGAAATTCTTATTCCTGCATCAGGAATAATTTCATAAAGTGTAACTGTTGGTCCAATAGTAGCTTTTATATTTGAAATAGAAATATTATAATTTCCAAGTGTATCAACTATTCTATTCTTATTTTCTTCTAATTCATCTTTATCGATGGTTATTTTTTCAGAATCATATTGCTTTAGAAGATTTAATTTTGGAAATTGAAATTTGTTAAGATTTAATTTCGGATCAAATTGCCCAAAATTATCAACTAATTTATCTGAAAGATTATCAATTTCAGATTTTTCTTCAAAAATTTCTTCTACTTCAATTCCTAATTTTTCGTTTGATAAATTTGATTCAATTACTGATTGATTGTTATCTGGGATTTTTTCTTCATTTTGTATTTTTTCTTCATTTTGTATATTATCAACCTCAGAAATATCACTATTAATTTCATTTAAATTTAAAGGTTTATTAACTTTAAATAGATTGATTGATTTAATATATTTAAAAACATTAATTATATCATTTACACCAAATTTTAATCTAAAAGTTACATATAGCATAAACATAAAAGTCAGAAGTAGAGCTATACCTAAATGACTAATATATCCAATTAAAAAACTGACAATTTCAAAACCTATAATTCCTGAATATATGTTTCCGTAATCAATAAATCCAAAAAATATTGAAAAGAAGACAATTAAATAAAATCCCCAAATCCAATTTTTTACTAATTTTTTTTTCTTGGTATTCAATAATACATGAAGAGAGCTTAGGAATATTAAAATGGGGAGAATTATTGAACTAATTCCGTAACCTTTATAAATAAAAAAATCTCCAATTATAGCTCCAATTTTACCTAAAGAGTTTGTGCTATTAATAAATTCATCCGGACTAATGGTTAAATTACTTTGATCAGTTTCTCCAGTTAGTAAATAAGAAATGAAAGAGGAAATTAGAAAAACAGAAACTATCATTAATGTACTTCCTAGAAAAAGTCTTTTTGCACTAGACATCTCTCTTTTTTTCGAGTTTTTTGAAAAAGAAAAAATATGCTTCATTAACTTATTATTGAATTTTTCATTTGCAAGTTAATAATCATTTGATCAAGAATGAACTTTTTAATTATTTTTATGATTAGCTAATGTTTTTATTTTTATCATTAATGCCGCATAAATTAAAGTTGTAATTGGACTTAACCAATTAAATATGGCATAAATAAAATAATCAGTAACTGAAACTCCTAAAACTCCGTAATGATATGCTCCACAAGTATTCCATGGAATAAGGGCAGATGTTACTGTACCTGCATCTTCAAGAGTTCGACTTAAATTCTCTGCTGAAAGTTTTTTTTCTTGAAAAGCTTCTTTAAACATTTTACCTGGGATTACTATGGCTAAGTATTGATCAGAAGCAACAATATTAATACCTATACAACTCGCTGCTGTACTTGCAAATAACCCAAATGTTGTTTTTGCCTTACTCAACAGAAAATCAGTAATTTTTTTTAAAGCTCCAATTCCATCCATTGAGCCTCCGAAAATCATTGCGCTTATTGTTAGATAAATTGTCCATAACATTCCTTTCATACCACCCGAATTATACAGTCTTTGTATTCTCATATTTTCGGTTGGAATCTCCGTATCTAAAAAGATTGATTTAATAACAGAATAAAATTTTGAATGATCAATCATTTCTAAAATATTATTCTGAAATATTAGAGAAAAAATCACTGCTCCTAAAATACCTGTACTGAGTGCAATTATTGGTCTTATTTTTAAAAAAGCAAGCACTATAACCATTGCAGGGATTAAAAAAAGAATGGGTGATATATAAAAATCATTTGAAATTGTTTGAGACAGATTATTTATCTCATTCATTTCCCCAGCTCCTGAGATTTTCAGACTAAAACTAAGCACTATGAAAACAATTAATGTAAAAATATATGTAGGTACAGTTGTATAAGTCATGTATCGGATATGTGTGTAGAGATCTGTGCCAGCCATAGCTGGAGCTAGATTAGTAGTATCACTCAAAGGGGACATTTTATCACCAAAATAAGCCCCTGAAATTACAGCCCCAGCAGTCATTCCAGCAGGAATATTAAACGCTACTCCAACGGCTACCAGCGCGATTCCAACGGTTGCTGAAGTAGTATAAGAACTTCCGGTAGTCAGAGAAACTAATGTTGAAACAATTAACGTTAGAGGTAAAAATATTCCTGGGTCAACCAGATTTAATCCATAATAAACCATGGCAGGAATAATCCCGCTTATTTTCCAAGTTCCTGCTAAAGCTCCTACAAGAAGTAAAATAATAATTGGTGTACTAATGCTTGTAATACTTTCGATTATTCTACTGATTATATATGAAACTTTAATTTTTTCACTTAATCCTAATAAAAGTGCTACAAGAGAAGTGAATATTAGTATATAGTGGTATGTATATTCCCCAAGCCAATCGTTGTTTTCAAAAGAAAGGATGTTATATAAAAGTAATAGGATTAGAATTATAACAGGAATTATAGACTTGTTTAAACTAATTTCAAAGGACAATTTATTCATCTAAATAAGTTTAATTCTTTTAAACATTTCTTTATCCCATAATATGTTCTTTCAATGTCTTGATCTAAGCCAACAGAAAATCGTATTAATCCCTCGCTTAATCCCATTTCACCTTGTTCTTCATTGGAAATCTCAGAAGAAGTTGAAGATCCTGGAGTACAAAATAATGTTTTATAAAAACCAAGACTAACCGCAAGATAACCAATGTTAGTTTCTTGCATTTTCTCCATAAGTTTATTTGCTTTTTCTAAGCTGCCTACATCAATAGTTACCATTCCGCCATACCCATAACTTTTATTCATCATTTTGGTAAAAATTGAATGTGATGGGTGAGATAAAAGACCTGGATAAACAGTCTTAATTCCATCTTTTTCAAAAGATTTAGCTAAATACATGGCATTTTCTCCATGTTTTTTCATTCTTATATGAAGGGTTCTCATATTTTTTAAAACAGAGGCTGCTCTAAGACTATCCATTGTAGCTCCCATTAACATAAATGCACCATCATTTACATCTCTTAAGGAATGAATAAATTCTTTTGAACTACAGACTACACCGGCAATGGTATCACTGGTTCCGTTAATAAATTTTGTTAAGCTATGAATAACTACATCAGCTCCAAATTTTGCAGGGGAAATTGATAGCGGTGTAAACGTATTATCTACAATTAGTTTTAATCCTTTAGCCTTTGCAATTTTAGAAATTGATTCAATATCTGCTACCTCAAGTAACGGATTAGACGAGACTTCACAGTATATTATTTTAGTATTTGACTTAATTAAATTTTTTATAGCACTAATATCTGTTATGTCAATAAAGTCTGTTTCAATACCAATTTTTGATGCAAAATTTTTTAAAAATGCATAGGTTCCACCATATACAGTTCTGCTGGAAATCACATGGTCACCAGCTTTACAAAGTTGTAAAATAGTTGAGGTTATTGCCCCCATTCCAGATGAAAACACATTTGCAGCTTCTGTTCCTTCCATCGCTGCACATGCTTCTTCTAAATATAAATTACTAGGAGAAGAATTCCTTGAATATAAATAACAACCTTCTGTGTTACCATCAAAGGTTTCACTCATAGAATTAGCGGATAAAAAAGTATATGTTGAGGAATCAGAAATTGAAGGGTTTACCCCTCCAAATTCCCCGAAAAATTGTAGGTCTTGAATTTTGTTTGCTGGCTTCGTTTTCATCGAATTAAATATGATTATTGGTTGAATTTTGCACTAATTTACCAAAATCAATTTTAATAGTTTAAAAATTATTTTAAGTTTTAAATATTTGTATTTTTGAAACCTAAATAATTAATGTATGAATGCTTTTGATATAATAGTGATCGGATCTGGTCCTGGAGGTTATGTTTGTGCAATTAGGGCAGCCCAGTTGGGTATGAAAACTGCCTTGATAGAAAAGTATAATAATATGGGGGGGACTTGCCTGAATGTTGGTTGTATTCCTAGTAAATCACTACTTGATTCATCACATCATTATGAAAACGCGATTCATAACTTTCAAGATCACGGTATTTTAATTGAAGGAAAAGTTCAGCTTGATCTTGAAAAAATGATGGCTAGAAAGTCATCAGTGGTAGAACAAACAACCAAAGGTCTAGAGTACCTAATGAACAAAAATAAGGTTACTGTATACAATGGTTTAGGTACTTTTAAAGATACTAGCACTGTAGAGGTAACTTCTGAAAATAAGGTTGAGGTTTTAAAAGGAAAAAATATAATTATTGCCACTGGAAGTAAACCAACTAAATTACCTTTTATTAATTTTGATGGTGAAAGGATTATATCTTCAACTGAAGCATTAAAATTAAAAGAAGTACCTAGACACATGATTGTTGTCGGAGGTGGCGTTATAGGTCTAGAGCTAGGGCAGGTATATAAAAGATTGGGAGCAGAAGTTACTGTAATAGAATTCCAAAATAGAATTATCCCTAATATGGACTCTAGCTTGTCTAAAGAATTAAACAAGGTTTTTAAAAAGAGCGGAATAAAAATTAACACATCTCACAAAGTAACATCAATTGAAAAAAAATCTGATTTGGTAACTATAACTGCAGAAAATAAAAAAGGAGAAAGTGTTACTTTTCAAGGTGATTACTGTTTGATTTCTATAGGTAGAAGCGCATACACAGATGGTTTGGGGTTAGAAAATATTGGTGTAGGAGTTGATAAATACGGAAGAGTAGAGGTAAACGAAAAACTTCAAACAAGAGTTTCAAATATTTACGCAATTGGAGATGCAGTTAGAGGTTTAATGCTTGCTCATAAGGCGGAAGAAGAGGGTGTGTTCGTTGCAGAAACTATCAACGGTCAGAAACCACATATAAATTATAATTTAATTCCAGGTGTGGTTTACACTTGGCCTGAAGTTGCTTCTGTCGGTAAAACAGAAGAGCAGTTAAAGGAAATAAATAAACAATATAAAGTTGGGCAGTTTCCAATGAGAGCGCTTGGCAGGAGTAGAGCAAGTTCTGATCTTGATGGTTTTGTAAAAATATTGGCAGATTCCAAAACCGATGAAATTTTAGGCGTTCATATGATAGGGGCAAGATGTGCTGATTTAATTTCAGAGGCTGTTGTTGCTATGGAGTACAGAGCTTCAGCTGAAGATATCGCTAGAATTTCTCATGCCCATCCTACTTTTTCAGAAGCAATTAAAGAAGCAGCTTTGCTTGCTACAGAAAATAGAGCCATTCATATATAAAGTAAATTTTTTTCTATTCATTTCCATTATATTTGTTTTAAACAAAATAGATGCTAATAGAATTTGAATCTTATATAAAAGATAAATTTCCTTATTTACTTGAGGAAAAAAGCATTTTATGCTGTTCTGGTGGTGTTGATAGTGTAGTGTTATTTTATTTAATGCTTTCTGTTTCAAAAAATTTTGTTGTTGCTCATTGCAATTTTAAATTAAGAGGTAGTGAGAGTGATGGGGATCAATATTTTGTTAGTGATCTGTGTAAAGAAAATTCAATTAAGTTTTATGCTAAGTCTTTTAATGTAAAAAAAATAAAGGCCAATTCTAATAAGTCAACTCAAATGATTGCTAGAGATTTAAGATATGATTTTTTTGATCAGTTATCTTCTGATTTAAAGATTAGACATATTCTTACAGCACATCACTTAAATGATAGTTTAGAGGGCTTTATTATAAATATTTCTAGAGGTTCCGGTTTAGATGGTTTGACTGGAATTCCGATTGAAAACAACAAGATAAAGAGACCTTTAATTGGTTTTGAAAAATCTAAAATCATTGATTATGCAAAATCCAATAATCTTAATTGGAGAGAAGATTCTTCAAACAAAACAGATTCTTATCTTAGAAATAAAATAAGGAATAACATAATTCCTGAATTTGAAAAGCTTGAAGGAAATTTTATAAAAAATTTTAAAAAGAGTATTTCATATCTGCAAATATCTAACACAATAATTCATGGTAAAATTAATGAGTTAAAGAAAAATTTACTTGAATATAGAGGGGATGAAATCGCTATCAAAATTAAAAATTTACAAGAAGTCAATTCAGAAGCCTTTCTGTATTATTTTTTGAGAGATTTTGGTTTTATTGATTGGAACAACATATTTAAACTAACAGATTCAGAATCGGGTAAAAAAGTATTAAGTGAATCCCATATTTTATTTAGAAATAAGTTGGAATTAATTTTAAAACCTATTCAGAAAATAAAAAAAATTAATCACTTAATTAATGACATAAATAATCCCTTATTTATTAATAATAGTTTTCATATTAAATTTAAAAAAACTACTAAAATTTCTAAGAATAATATTAATGTTGTTACTGTAGATATTCAAAAATTAAAATTCCCTTTATTGTTGAGAAATTTCAAAGACGGTGATTCTTTTTACCCTTTTGGAATGGGTGGAAGTAAAAAAGTTGGTAAATTTTTGAAAGATAACAATATTAATCATCTAGATAAGCAATCAGCTGTTGTTTTAGTTAACGGGGATAATAAAATTATATGGGTTATAGGTATGAGGTTGGATAATAGGTTTTCTGTACTAGAAAACACCCAAAAATTATTAAATATTGAATATTGTAAAAAAAATTAAAAAAAAATTATCAAGTTTAGG
>MDSV01081717.1_pt1 | contig 12080 bp, 15 predicted proteins | sample 810851 | NCBI WGS metagenome assembly MDSV01 (sample SAMN05326640, study PRJNA326480) | marine metagenome | isolation source: seawater | place: Atlantic Ocean: North East | collected 2012
ACTGAGATACAAAGAAATAGTAAAGGTTGTAAAATAGACTTTGCCATATTAATGAATCTAATAGTTATTGATGAAATATTCCACTAATCAGTTCAAACAAGGCCTAAAAATTCTCATAGATGGTGAGCCTTGTTCGATAATTTCCTACGAATTTCATAAGCCTGGCAAGGGGCAAGCTGTCATGAGGACAAAACTCTATAATCTACGCACCAAAAAGGTCTGGGATAGGACATTTAAATCGGGAGAGAGCGTCGAAGCAGCAGATATTTTAGAAAAAGATTTTCAATTTCTTTACTCAGAAACTAATAACTTTGTATTTATGGATCAATCGAGCTTCGAACAAATTGAAGTGCCATTTGATAAGCTAACTAATATTAAAGACTGGCTTGATGGCGAGGAAGAATGCAAAATTCTTTTTTGGAATGGGGAGGTTCTCAATATTGAACCACCTAACTTTGTGAATAAGGAAATAATTAAAACTGAGCCAGGACTTAAGGGTGATACAGTGTCAAATACATTAAAACCAGCTTTAATCTCTTCAGGTAAAGAAATACAAGTACCTTTATTTGTTAATGAAGGGGATATGGTAAAAGTGGATACGCGCGATGGTTCTTATGTAAGCAGAAGTAAAGAATGATTTTAGATAAATTAAATAAAAAATTAATCGAAGTTGTTGCAAATAGAGCAGCAAAAAAAGGCATACAGATAGATAAAGAGATATTAAGTCAAATAAATTTTGAAATGAATGATGATGAGAGCCACGGAGATTACTCTACAAGCTGTGCCTTAAAATTAGCTAAAACATTTAGTATGAATCCTAGAGAAGTAGCAGAATCTTTGATTGAGGATTTAACTTTGCCATCTATTAAGTCAATAACTGTTGAGGGGGCAGGATTTATTAATGTTTTCCTAACTAGAAATGAAAAAAGTATCTTGCTCAAAAAAATAGTGAAGTTAGGTTCAGACTGGGGTAAAAATGAAAAAAATAAAGGCAAAATATTAGTTGAATTTGTTTCATCTAACCCTACAGGACCGCTACATGTTGGTCATGGAAGAGGTGCTGTGCTTGGTATGGCCTTATCAAACTTACTAGAAAATTCAGGCTACCAAGTGACAAAAGAATATTATGTAAATGATGCTGGAAGACAGATATCTATACTTACAAGCAGCATACTTATAAAAGCATATATAGAGAACTTTGATATTGATGGTATGTATGAAGGCAGCTATATATATGGGCTTGCAGAAGAATTTTTAAAAAAACATGGCAAAGTTGATATTGATCTAAAATCAGAGGATCTTTCTGACGATAAAGAAAAGGCTTTAGATCAAATTTCTGAATACTTTCAAAAAAACCATTCTAATGCATGGGAGGCTGCCAAAAATTACTCAGTAACAAGTATTCTCGATACTATAAGGCAAGAACTTCATAGCTTTGATATTGTCCATGATAGTTGGTTCCATGAAAGCTCTCTTGGTGCTATTAGAGATTTAACCTCTGATCTATCAAAGTCTTTATCAGCTATTAAAAATTCTGGCCATACATTTTCTAAAGATGATGCTATCTGGTTTAAAACTACAGAATTCAAAGATGATAAAGATAGAGTGTTATTAAGAGAGAATGGAGAACCAACATATTACTTAACTGATGTTGGATATCATAAAAACAAAATAGATAGGGGCTACGACTTATGCATTAACGTTTTTGGTGCGGATCATCATGGGTATATAGCGAGATTAACTGCTGCATTTGATGTTATGAAAAACAAGAAGCAAGAAATTGAATTTATGCTTTATCAATTAGTTAACCTATATGAGGAAGGCAATAAAAAAACAATGTCTACAAGGAGGGGAGAATTCTATTCTTTAGAAAATTTAAGAAAGGAGCTTGGTCCTGATGTAATTAAATTCTTCTTTCTTGAAAAAAAATCTGATCATCCAATGGATTTTGATATTAATTTAGCTAAAGATGAAAGCAAAAATAATCCTTACTTTTATTCGCAATATGCTCATGTAAGGTGTTGCTCTATTTTAGCTAAAAAAAGCTTTAATCCTGATGTTGAGATAGATGATAAAGAGATAGAAAAGAATTTTACTATTGTTAATAAAATATTAAACTTTCCACATCTTTTAGAGAATTACACGCAAGAAAGGTCTCCGCATTCGCTAGTTCATTATGTTAAAGATCTATCAGCAGCTTTCCATGGGTTTTATGAGCAAAATCCTGTGATAAACGATGATGAACAAATAGAAAACGCAAGGCTGCTTTTAACCTTAGCGACCAAGATTGTCCTCGCTAATAGTTTTAGGATTCTAAATGTTAAGCCACTAGAGAAGATGTAAGATGGCTAACATCTCTTATCAAAACAGGAAATTCCCTTTAAAAATTAAAACAGTAGTAATTGTTGTAGCAGAAATAGTATTTATAGTTTTAATAATGGCTTTCTTTTTCCTTAAAGATGAGAAAGAATTTTCAGATTTAGAAAGATTTAACTCCCCAGATATAGAATTTGAGTTCCAAAGCATTCTAGAGGAAGATTTCTTTGCAAAGATTGAAGAATCGGAAGAAAGTTCACTTATAAAGTGTGAATATTTTGTTCAATCTGGTAGTTTTAGATCTCAAAAAGCAGCAGAAAGCCAAGTTAGGCAATTAAAAAAAATTAACTATATAGCAAAGGTTGAAAATGTTGAGAGTGCAAATAATTTTAATTATATAGTCGTTGTTGGGCCTTTTAAAAATAGATCGCAGACAAATAATGCTAGAGAAGATTTTAGAAGGTTAAATATGGATTCTTTGCCACCTAAGTGTAGAGAAATTAATGATGAGCTTAGAGGCATACAATAAAATAAAAAAAGAGTTAAGTGATGAAGTCTGTTTAGTTGCGGTCTCAAAAGGACAATCTGAACAAAAGATAATGAGCCTTTATAATGAGGGTCATAGAGATTTTGGGGAGAACTTTCTTCAGGAGTTAATAGAGAAAAAGGGGCAGCTCCCAGATGACATTAGGTGGCATTTTCTTGGAAATATACAATCAAATAAGCTGTCGAAGATTGTTGGATCTTCGTATATCATTCATTCGATATCTCGCCATAAAATCTATGAACTATTGATCAATGAAAGAGCAAATATATCCACCAAAATACTTCTTCAACTTAAATTAGGATCAGAAAAAACAAAAAGTGGATTCTCAGAAAACGAAATTATTAATATTGTTAAAAATCATGACAAGCGCTCTAGTGTGAGAATAAAAGGCATCATGGTCATATCAGAAAATAATATTGATACCGCAACTAGAAAGCTGCAATTCAACCAAGCAAAAAAATTATTTGAAATGATAAAAAAAATAAATAACGAGATTGAAACTCTCTCAATGGGAATGTCGAGTGATTATCAAGAAGCCGTATCTTGCAATTCAAATATGGTTAGACTGGGTACTATCATATTTGGAAAGAGAAAATAACAATGACTAATGAGATTACTATAAATTTATTATTAAACTTAAAAACTATTCTCATATATTTAGTCTTAGTTTTATTTCTGATTGATCTGGCAAAAGCCGATAGTTATAACAAGATTGCAAGAGTACTAAAAATATTACTATTTCCTTTATTGATTGTTTTTAATGTTCATTACAAAAAAATAAATATTGGACTTCTTTTAGCTGCACTTTTAATTAATGGAGTAGCTTTCTATCTAATTACGCCTTTCGATATAGCAACAATCGTAAATTTAGCCATATTTGAAACAGCTATGATTCTAATAGGAATATTAAAATTCATAGTTATTGCAGGTGTGGTACTAAGTTGGATTTATGCTTTTGGTGCTAATTTTTTTAACTCGTTAACATCCTTAATCCAAGAGTTATATGAAAATACTGTTTCAATTTTTAGAAATGTAATCCCCCCAGCAGGTGGATTTGATCTTAGCCCTCTTGTTGCTTTTTTTGTATTTCAATTAGCTGAAAGAGTCCTGTATCTGCTTATGGGGCAGTACTTCAACTAATCTTCTCTAGAACATATTTTTTTATAGAATGACCCTTTGCTAACGCCTTTTTATTAAATGTTGAAATTTGATAAGAAATAGGAAAGTCTCTGATTTGTTTAAAATTGTTTTGGCAACTAATAAGCCTCTCTATATGACTTTGGTATATGGAAGAGTCAGTGATTATCTCTAAGCTTCCCTTTTTTTTTAAAATATTCCATGAAGTTAAAAGAAAGTCTTCTGTTATCAGTCTTCTTTTAATATGTTTTTTCTTTGGCCATGGGTCGGGAAAATGAACTCTTATAAAATTTACTTTGTATTTGATCTCTTGAAAGAATTCACGTGCATCACCATTGAATAAAAACATATTTTTAGGCAAGTTCTCTTCATAGAATTGTACAGCTCTAGCAAAACCTTTTTTATATGGTTCTATTCCAATAAAAACGTAATTCTTGTTTTCCATTACATCGTTGACAAAAGATTGAGCATCCCCAAAACCAATATCCATAACAATTGGTTTTGTTGATTTAGGTTTTTGTCCAAGATTTAGTTTTGATTTTGAATTTATTTTTAAAAATCTTTTATTAGTATCTGATAATCTTCCTGCTCTTGAACTAAAAGTTTTAATCATTTTAGAAATGATGTGGGCGAGCTTGCTTTTGCTTGGTTTGATATAGGAATTCTGCCAGCAAGATATGATAATCTCCCTGCTTCAACTCCCTTTTTAAATGATTTTGCCATTTTATTCGGATCTTTGGCTTGGGCAATAGCGGTATTAACTAGAACTGCATCATATCCTATCTCCATAACTTTCGATGCTTCAGAAGGTACCCCTAAACCTGCATCGACTATTAAAATTTGAGATATTTCCGAGCGTAACTTTTCTAAGTCTGAAAGATTGTCGAAGCCTCTTCCAGATCCTATTGATGAGCCAAGAGGCATTATTGCCACACAACCCATATCTTCTAACTTTTTACAATTTTCTATATCTCTGTCGCAGTAAACATAAATCTCAAAATCTTCGTTACTTAAGGATTTTACAGCCTTAAGCGTTTCTTCCATGTTTGGATCAAGGTTTTCAGCTGAACTTATAATTTCAAGCTTAAGCAAATTAGTTTTAAAGAGTTCTTTTGAAATGTGGGCAGATCTAACGGCTTCATCGGCAGTTAATACGCCTGCTGTATTAGGTAATAGTTTCCTATTGCCAATTGGTCTCAGAATATTCTCTGAATCTTCTTCTTCATTAAATCTTTTGAGTGCAAGAGTGACAAGTTCAGAGCCAGATGAGTCTATAGCTTTTTTTGCAATATCTTCGGAAGGGTATTTGCCAGTTCCGACAATAAGCCTTGATGAGTATGTATGCGTGCCTATTTTTAGGCTATCCGCCTCCAACTGCTGTGATGATTTCGACTGTGTCATTATTTGTTAGTTTAAAACTTTTAAAGTCTGAACTAGGAACTATTATGCCATTAATCTCGATTGCAAAAGGTCTGTCTTTAGGAGCGCTATTATTTAAGAGAGCTGTGAGACTACTAGAGTTTAATTCTACAACCTCGCCATTAAGGTTGATTTGAAGTTTAGACATTTACTAAAGCTGTTTTGAGTTTTTTGAAAGCTTTTGCTTCTATCTGTCTTATTCTTTCAGCAGATACTGAGTATCTATCAGCCAACTCGTTCAAGGTCAATTTATTATCTTCTAACCATCTTGTGCGAATTATATCTTGAGATCTTCTGTCTAAGCTAGATATATTTTCTAGGAGAGCTGTATGATTAACTTTCTCCCAATTATCTTGTTCGGCAGTTAGCTCAGGGTTAAATGAATTGTCTTCTAAATATTGGTTTGGAGAAAAAGCTCTTTCATCATCATCATCATCTGTTGGTAAATCGAATGGTGTATCCGTAGAGTTTAATCTATTCTCCATATGCATAACTTCTCTATAAGAAACATCTAAATCAGCTGCTATTTTTTTTGCTTCTTTATCTGTTAACCATCCTGTACCTTTCTTCTTGCTTCTTAGATTGAAGAATAACTTTCTCTGAGCTTTTGTCGTTGCGATTTTTACTATTCTCCAATTTTTAAGAATAAATTCATGTATTTCTGCCTTAATCCAGTGAACAGCGAAAGATACTAGTCTTACCCCTTTATTAGGATCAAATCTTTTTACAGCCTTAATTAGACCAAGATTTCCTTCTTGAATAATGTCAGCTAGCGGAAGACCGTATCCTGCATAAGATTTTGCGATATGAATAACAAACCTTAAGTGAGAAATTACAAGCTCATGCGCTACTTCAACATCCTCTGTTGCAAAAAATTCTTGCGTAAGCTCAAGCTCCTCTTCACGTGAGAGTATTTCTGTTGAATATACCTGAGCAAAGTACCTATCTAGGTCGGAACCAGGGTTTGCTAATGCTAATGCATAACTCATATTTATATTATATTATAACCAATGTTTATTGTAAAACAAATGGGAGAGTATATTACCACTATTTTTCTTATTTTTTCAAGATTTTTTGACGTTACTTTACTTCAAAAGTTCATTAGAATAACAGCATAGTATGAGCAACATAGATCAATTGAAAAAACTGAAAGAAGGCTTACTTCTTTTAAGTCGTGATCGTGAAGTTGTTTTTTCTTTTCATGAGACTTTTAAGCATGTAGATGAACTTTTAGAAATAGTTGATGATTTATTAGCTAAAGAGTCTAAGAAGTAATAAAAATAAAAGTATTATTCTCGAATTCTTTGAATTTAAAGCCCATTGAAGAGAAATTTTCTATACCATCGCTATCTTCTATTCGATTCTCAACCAAAAATTTTGCCATTTCACCTCTTGCTCTTTTTGCTGTTACTCCAATTACTCTTTCTTTGCCGCCAGAGACTGATAAAAACTTAAAATCAATTACTTTTAAGGGATCTGTATATTTTTTTATAGATGAGAAATACTCTTCAGAGGCTAGATTAAAAAGAATGTTTCCATTTGCTTCAAGTTTAATTTGATTAGCTATTTTATCTCCCCAAAAATCATATAAATTTTCTGAGCCATCAAAATTATATTTAGTTCCCATTTCTAATCTATAGGGGTTCATCTCATCTGAGGGTCTAAGAAGGCCATATATGCCTGAAAGAATTCTTAATCTTTCATTCATATAAGCGATATCACTATTATTAAAGCTCCTTGCATCTAGATGCTTAAACACATCGCCTTCAAACTGAAAGATGGCCCTTTTTTCATTTTTTTCTGAACTACCCCAACTCTTAAATCTTTGAACATTTAGTTCTGCTATGCTATCACTTACGCCCATCAAGCTTGTTAGATCTGATGCATCTAGTTTTGCTAGCTGGCTGGCTAAAAGATTTGCTTCTTTGTTAAAAGCAGGAGTAGTTGCATTTAAAACGATATCGCAAGCTTTATCACTTAAACGTTTTGCTGGTGAAATTACTATCATTTTATAATCCTGCGTTATTAAAATCTAATGCTCTTTCAGCTCTATAACTAGACCTAACCATAGGACCAGAGATAACTTCCAGAAAACCATATTTTAGACCCTCTTCTCTATATTGATCAAATTGTTTTGGAGTTACCCATCTATCTATAGGGTGATGGTTCAAAGTTGGCCTTAGATATTGCCCTAAGGTAACAATATCTACATTATGATTTTTTAAGTCTTTAAAAGTCTTATAAATTTCAGCATCTGTTTCTCCTAAACCAACGATAATACTAGTTTTAGTAATAATATTTGGGTTAATTTCTTTAGCTGCTTTTAATACTTTAAGTGTCTTATAATATCCTGCTCTTATGTCTCTTATTGGGTGTGTCAGTCTCTCAACTGTCTCAATATTTTGAGCAAAGACTTTAATTGGTGACCGGACTACTTTACTTATAGCATCTCTAGAGCCATTGAAGTCCGATGTGAGTACTTCAACTTCAATAGCCTTGTTCTTATTCTTTATTGCATTAACAGTGTTGGCAAAGTGTTGGGCGCCTCCATCTTCAATATCGTCTCTGTTAACACATGTTAAAACTATATATTTAAGCTTCATGGCTGAAATAGTGTTTGCTATCTTGTCTGGCTCTTTCTTATCAAGCCAACCATTTGGATTTCCAGTATTTACTGAGCAAAACTGGCATGCTCGCGTGCAAGTATCACCCATAAGCATGAATGTAGCTGTACCTCTAGACCAACATTCTGAAAGATTGGGACATTTTGCTTCTTCGCATACAGTGCTTAAATGTAAATCTTTAACATTATCTTTAATGAGAGTGTAATTTTTATTCGCTTGATTCGCTGTCATTCTTATCCAGCTTGGCTTTTTTTCTCTTTCAACAAGTGAATATGAATTTCCCTTCATACCATCTTTAATAGACTTAACTCCTGCATGATTAGTTATTTTGACTGTTGGAATAATGTCTATCATTTTGCTTGTACTAATTCTGTATATGCATGTATTAGATCAGATGTAAGCTCATCAACACTAATATCTATATATTGGTTTAGATTACAAGCTTCGACATCGAGTCCGCAAGGCTTAATTGTATTAAATATCGATAAATTAGTATCAAAATTAATGCTAAGCCCATGATAAGAGTAATTTCTTTTAATTCTCATGCCAACTGAAGCTAGTTTTTTGTTTTCGACATATATTCCAGGATCTTCTAGATTAATTTTATTAGCCAGGCCGTATTGATTGAGAGTGTCAGAAGATTTTTGCAAAATATTCTTAGTTAAATCTGTTGGCCGGAAGGGAACATCCTTTAGATTTAGTATGAAATAGAAAATCTTTTGACCAGGACCATGGTAAGTAATTTTCCCCCCTCTATCTGTTTTAATTAATGGAGGATTTAGTTTCTTATCTTCTTCTATCTCTTTCTCACTTATGCCGATAGTAAATACTGGGTTATGCTCTAAGACCCATATAGAGTGATAATTAGGTTGAGATTCAACCAATTTTTTCATTTCTGCAGAACAAGATTCATAATCAGTCAATCCTTTATATTCAACCTTTAATTCCATTATATTTTCTCTAAATTTGCGTATGCTGTAACCAGCCACTTGGTTCCAGCTGTATTAAAATTGATTTGCATTCTTGAAGCTTCCCCTTGTCCTTCGATGCTTAAGACAACGCCCTCTCCAAATACTTTGTGTCTTACTGTCTCACCATGACTAAATGGTATGTTGCCGTCTGTTTTTTCTCCCGATAATGTGCTCATAGCTGAAGTAGAAGAGCTCCCAAAAAAACTTGCTTTATAGGATTGTTTTGGTCTAACAAATTCAAGATAATCTTCTGGTATTTCATCAATAAATCTAGAAGGGGAGTTGTAAGAATCCTGTCCATATAGCCTTCTAAATTCTGTATATGTTAGATAAAGCTTATGCCTTGCTCTTGTAATCCCAACATAACAAAGCCTTCTTTCTTCTTCTAGTTCATTAATATTTTCAGTCGTACGAGAGTGTGGAAATAATGACTCTTCCATTCCAATCATGAATACATATTTAAATTCTAGCCCTTTAGCTGAGTGGATAGTCATTAGCTGAACCGCATCATCAGACTTATCAGCTTGTGTTTCTCCCATATCTAGTGAGACTGAACTTAAAAAGGCTGAAATATATGAGCCATACTCTGACATATCTTCATTTTTATTTATTGTTTCAAAAGATTTAACTGCTGAAATAAGCTCATTTATGTTCTCTACCCTAATACGCCCTTTTTCTCCTGGTTCCTTCATATGATGATCTATTAACCCACTCTCATTAATCACCATTTCTACGAATTCATCTGATGGTTTCTCATTAATTATTTCCGTTGATTTCTCAATAAAATTAATAAATGCAGATATTGAGACTGCTGCCTTTCCTTTAATTTCTTCTAATGCAATCATTTGCTTAGCAGCATTAAATAAAGATAGGCCATTCTTGTCTGAAAACTCTCTAATATTAGCAAGAGTCTTTTCCCCTACACCTCTTGTTGGCACTCCTATTGCTCGTTCAAAAGCATTATTATCATTTGCATTTATAATTATTCTTAAATAGCTCAAGACATTTTTTATCTCCAATCTTTCATAAAATCTGACTCCTCCATAGATTACGTACGGGATATTTTGCCTTAGTAGTGCTTCTTCTATTGTTCGTGACTGAGCATTGGATCTGTATAAAACAGCTATATCCTTGTAAGGTTCGCCTGAGTTAAATTTGTTATACGCATTTTCAGAAATAAAGTTTGCCTCTTCATGTTCATTATATGCCTCAAATACTTCTATTTTGTCTCCGTCATTATCATTGGTCCAAAGTTTCTTGCCTAATCTATTTGAATTTTTCTCTATCACAGCATTAGCTGCATTTAAGATGTTTGCGGTAGACCTATAATTTTGTTCAAGCCTGACTATCTCAGTCTCTTTTTCTTTAGCAAACTTATTAATATTCTCAATTTTTGCGCCTCTCCAACCATATATTGATTGATCATCGTCACCAACTGCTGAAATACTTGTATGTGAATCAATTAAGTTTTTAATCCATTTGAATTGTAGAGAGTTAGTGTCTTGAAATTCGTCAATTAATATATGTTTAAATTTTTTTCTATATAGCTTTTTTATAGTTTCGTTAGATTTTATTAGCTCATAAGATTTTAAAATTAACTCTGCAAAGTCTAATAAGTTTTCTTTTGCCATATATTCTTCATAAAAAGTATATATACGCTTTAATACCTCAATATTGAAATCACCTTTATCATCTACGTCTTTTGCTCTGAGAGCTTCATCTTTCCATGTGTTTATTTGCCATCTAACTCTATCTGGAGGCCATTGGTCTTCATCAATATCTAGCTCTTTTAAGATTCGCTTTATTATCCTTAACTGATCATCGCTATCTAATATGGAAAACTCTTTAATGAGTCCAGCTTCTTCAGCATGACGACGTAAAATTCTATTTGAGATGGAGTGAAAAGTTCCACACCACATTTCGGGAACAGGTTGATCTAAAATATTTTCTATTCTTCCTTTCATCTCATTGGCGGCTTTATTTGTAAATGTAACTGCGAGAATGCTATGGGTAGAACTTGATACTGCTTGTATTAGCCAAGCTATTCTATGAACTAGGACCTTTGTTTTTCCTGAGCCGGCTCCCGCAAGAACTAGAAGCTTTCTGGATTTAGAAGTTACTGCTTCGCGTTGGGCTTTGTTGAGGCTATCTAGAATATAGGAGACATCCATGTATAGTGTTATTTAATTATGTTTATACTGTATAACTATACAGTATTTTAGACAGCTCAGACAAATTTATTTTCCCTGAACCATAGATTAAATGCATACTTTTCGCCCTTAGTTACAGGCCTGCCAGCATGCAATGATTCTGGGTGAATTTTGGTTGTGCCTGGAACAACATTTTTCCAAACTAACAAAGATCCTTTTTTTGGAGCAATTGAAATGTTTAATTCTTTAAATTCAGTGGCACCGCCTTCTTCTACATCATTCAGATAACCTAACGCTGTATAAATTCTCTGACCACCTCTTTGAAGATGTTTCTTGCCTTCCTCTGTTTCATGATCAAAGGCATCATGATGATCGTTATATTGTGTCCCTCCAGTGTAATAAACAACTTGATAAGACTCTGCATTTTTAAGTGGAAACCCAATAAGATCAGCAATTCTTTGCCCTAGGTCTGTTGTAGCACTTGAGTGCTTATGATCAATCCAGCAATTACTTCCTGTTCTATTTTCATGATAGATTCCATCTTTACCGCCTATTGTTTTTGCTCTTTGTAGTTTTGTATCTGAAGCATTCACAAAATGTGTGCACTCCTCATCTGAAATAAAATCTTCAATCACATAAACTAACGGGTCTTCGTTATAAATAATTTTATTTCCTTCTGTTCTGATTGGTTTTTTGAATGCTTGGCTGACTTCTGCTTTTCTAGTTACTGGGTTAGCATCAAATTTTTTATCAAGCCCAGCGTTCACACCTATTATATATAGTGCTCGCATAGATAGGCCAACACCAATCAAAGCAAAGATTAGTGCAAAAATTGATAATATAAATGCTGCTACTTCCACAGAATCATTATACTTTATAGATTCACAAAATCTTTAGTAGCTTTCTGATTTGTTGG
>MDSV01065045.1_pt1 | contig 12079 bp, 10 predicted proteins | sample 810851 | NCBI WGS metagenome assembly MDSV01 (sample SAMN05326640, study PRJNA326480) | marine metagenome | isolation source: seawater | place: Atlantic Ocean: North East | collected 2012
ATTTTCATCAACTAATTTACCACGAGCAGTATTAATTAAAACAGCACTTTTCTTCATCATTCCTATTTCTTTATTTCCAATTAATTTATATGTTCTATCTGTTAAAGGTGTGTGTAATGTTATTATATCAGAGTTTTCTAACAAATAATTAAAGCTACATTTTTTTATTTTATTTTTTATAAAAAAATTATCATAACTTATAATGTCATAAACAAGGATTTTACATCTAAAGGGTTTCAAAAGCTTAACTAAATCTTTACCAACATTACCACATCCTATTATACCTATTGTCTTATTAGTTAAGTTTTCACCTTTAATCTGACTAAAATCACCATCTAAAATCTTTTCTTGGCATAATCTAAGTTTTCTCAGTGATTGAATCATAAACGACAATGTTAATTCTGATACACTTCTGCGGTTTACTCCAGGCGTCCAACCAAGCTTGATATTTAGTTTTGACATTGATTTCAAGTCAATTTTATCTAACCCAACACCGTATTTACCTATAACTTTTAAATTTGGAAGACGTTTTAAAATTTTCTCATTTATTGTCTCTAAAGCAATAATCGCTTTGTCGGAATCATGTATAAAATTAACTAAATCATTCCCTTCTAAAAAAATGCCCTTGTCATTAAAATTAATATTAGAGTAATTTTTAGAAATAAGTTTTCTTAGTATTGGATTTTTAGAAAAAGATCTTGATGCTACAGAGATTTTCATTATTTTTCTTTTAGCACATATGTTCAAAAAATTTGTCAATAATATTACGTATTTTTTTATTATTTGGATATTTATCAATAAAAATTTTGCCTTCTTTATCCGGTAAAACTAACGAAAAACTTTCATTATTTATATTTTTTTTGTCTTTAGTTAGCGCATCATAAAAAAGATTTCTATCAATATCAGTACATTTAAAACTGCTATAATTATTTTTTAGTGTTGAACTCATATTTAAGTAGATTTTTTCTGGAGATAGACCAAGTTTCATGGAAGTAAAATTAGCTAAATCGCATCCCATTGATACAGCTATCCCGTGCGGTATTTTAAAATTTGTTGCTCTTTCAATAGCATGACCAAAACTATGGCCATAATTAAAAATATTTCTTGGACCAGCATCAAATTCATCAACTTCAATATATTTTTTTTTAATAATTAAAGAACGATAAATATTTTCAAGCATTACATCATCATTTTCAAAAAGATCTAAATATACATTTTTTATTGAATTGAAATCTTCTACACCAGAAATAGCATGTACTTTTAACATCTCGCCTATTCCACTCTTGATTTCTCTTTTTTTTAACGTTTTTAAAAATTCTGGACAAATAAAAACATTCCTAGGGGGTGTAAAGGTTCCGAGTATATTTTTAACGTTATTACAATTAATTGAACTTTTTGATCCTATACAACTATCAGCTTGAGATAATAGAGTTGTTGGGATAAAATTCCAGTCTATACCGCGTAACAATGTAGCTGAAATAAAACAAGTTATGTCCTGTATAATACCTCCACCAATAGCTACTAAATTATTAGATCTTTTGATTTTATTTTGCACTAGCCAATTTATATATTTCGGCATTTTTTCAAGGCTTTTATTTTTTTCATCAGATTTAATTACAAGCGCATTATCAATATTCGGTAGTTTAGAAAAATAGTTTGAGTAAATTGAATAAACCTGTTTATCTAATATAAAGTGTGACTTTTCAAAATTAAAAGATTTTAATATTCCAGGGATGAATTTTTTAAAATTTACAAAATACTTGCCTTTATGTGAATTAATATATATCTGATCAAACACGACTAAATCCACCGTCAATTAAAATATTCTGTCCGCTTAAAAAGGTATTTTCATTACTACATAACCATAGAATAAGTTTTGCAATTTCTTCTGGTTGTCCCAACCTTCTAATTGGAACCATTGACGTCATTTCTTTAATTCCAGAAACACCAAGAACTTTTTTTGTTAGCTTTGTCTCAATGAACCCAGGTGAAACAGAGTTTACTAAAATACCCTTTTTAGCTACTTCAGCTGCTAATGAAGCTGTTATTCCATCTAAACCAAACTTTGATGCAGAATAAGAGGCTCTATATTCTTTACTTATTTTTCCCCATATTGAAGAAATATTTATTATCCTACCCCATTTTCTTTTCTCCATATATGGTAAAACTGATTGGCATATTCTAAAAGGAGAAAAGGTATTAACTTGATGTAAGTTTAAAAAGTCTGATGATTCAATTTTTTCAAATTTATTAATTATATTTATACCTGCATTGTTTACTAATATATCAATATTTAAACTTCCAATTTCAGATAAAAATGAGTTGAATTCTTTTTCTTTTAAAAAGTCGCATTTTATATAGTTTATATTTTTAAATTCTTTAGGCTTGTTTTTTGTTCCAGTAATGTAAATGTTTGCTCCTTGGTCTAGGAATGAATTAAAAATTGCATAACCTATTCCCTTTGAACCTCCTGTTACTAAAACATTTTTATTAGAAAAACAATTATACATAATCTTTATTATTTTGATTTATAATTAAGGTTTATAAGATTTATATCAAGTAATAATTTTATCATAACCCCATTTTTTACAATATCTTTCAGCTGCATTTTCTAAAATTATATCTGCTTTTTGTCCTGTATTTAAACCTTCCATGATCCATTCTAAATAAGTCCCTATTCTATTAGCTGATAGACCATCTTGAAAGGGATCAAGTTTGTCAATTAATTTTGACCAATCACCTATTTTAGAGTTTTTATCTCGAACATCATAATTATCTATAGCATCAATGGTATCCCTCCAATTTTTAAAAATTGATTGACCATTTTTTAATTCATTTAAAATACTATAGGGTGCACCTTCTCGATCTATCAAAAGAACATTTTTATTTGCTGAGGCACATTCTAAAGCTGCTGAACCTGATGACAGATCACAGTGTACACAAATATCAGAAGCTAATCCCGCTAAAATAGGAGGTGTAGGTGAATGGTATTCTGATGTATCTTTCAAAATAATACATCTACCTGTTTCCTCTGCCTCAATTAAAAAATCATGAGTTTTACCTAACCTATTTTTAAGAGTTTGGGGACTTTTTGGTTTAAAAATAACACCTAGATTTTCATTACTCATCATAGCTTGTAAAATAAATTCATAATTTTCTTTTTGTATTTCATTGCCAGAATGCCACCTTAAGTCTGTTGTAGATGAATTTCCATCAAAAACTGAAACGATTTTTTTAACACCATTTTCCTGAAGTTTTTTTCTAATTTTTTTTGCATCACTTATTAAATAATTATTTGAATAATCTCTTGGAAGCCCTGAAATAATAAAGTGTTTTGCAATACTTTTATTTTTTTTTTCCATATTTGCTGAAACTTTTGAATACGTAAAGAAAATGTCACTTTTAGATTGACAACCCCATGTTGGCATGCCTATGAAAGACAATTGCCAAAGTGCTGAAATACCACCTTGGTCTTTTAAAGCACTATTCATTGCAAGGTGATCAACTGAAAACCTTTGCCAATCAAAGGTTAATTTAATATTGTATTTATTAAAAATTGAAGACCATTGACAGTAATATTTTTTATATAAATTTACAGAATTTTTTATACTAGTGATTTCAAGATCATGTTTTTTTTGTTTGTTCTTTTGATTTATTGATTTTGTATAATTTTGAAGAAAAATTGGCCCTGTTATTAACTCTATACCATTTTTATTAATTATACTAATTTCATTTTGTGGAATAACTTTATTAAAGTCACCATATACAATGTTGTTCTTTTTGAATTTTGAATTTATTAACCAAAAAAAATCAGAATTATATCCGTTATGATGAAAATTTACATCGCCTCTTCTAATCAAGAATAGTTTTTTATTTTTCTTATTATTTTGAAAACTTATCTTTATTTGCTTTAATCTTAATAACTTTAAATTAAAAATGAAATTATGAAATAAAATATTTTTTGATAGATATGAGTTTAAAAAATTTTTAAAGTTCTTTTTTGGTTTATATTTATTATTTAGTAAAGTAATATCAGTATTTGCTAAATATTCTTGCAAAAGATAAAACCATGGCCTTTCATTCATTATTATTTTAATTGTTTTTAAATTAGATTTTGCTTTGAACCATTTTACAACCTCAATTAAATAAATAGCCCTTGTAATTGATTGTTTGTCTCGATAACCGTTTCCAATAATAGATCGTAACTTATATGTATTTAAAAATGAATTTTTGTTTGAAGATGAACAACTCTTATAGAAAATGGATTGCTCAATTTTATTTTGGAATTCAAACAGTACTTTTCTATTAATTCTAAAAACAATTAACTCACCATCTTCACCTACTACATCGAGAAGTTTATATTCAAGTTCACAAGCACTAACTTTGAAAAAATAATTCAAAATAAATAAATAAATATTCTGATATCTATAAGTATCTAAAAGGTAAATTTTTTTGATGTTTGTGAAATTATTTAAGATTAGTAAAAATGTTTTAAGGTTCAGATTTTCTACAAAAAGATTCATTTTATACTCAAAATTCTATATTCAAACATTCTTAGGGAAATAACTATGCTTTATATTCTAAAGCACCTTTTAAAAGATCACATAAAATTAATAACCATATTTGATGAGTGTTCTCAATTATATTATAGGCTTTACTGTCTACCCAAAAGGATATGTCTGAATGCTGAGAAAGTTCATTATTTTTTGCAAAGCCTGTAAATGACGTAATTAAAATATTTTTTTTCTTTGCCTCTATTGCAGCGTTTATTATGTTAGGTGATTTACCGCTTGAAGAGATTAATATTAAATGATCTTTTTCATCAGCATAAAATTCTATACATTTTGATAACCATTTTTCATAACCATAATCATTTGCAAAACAAGTTATTAAATCTGCTTCATTAAAGTTTACTGTTCTAATTCCTCCTTGTTTAGTAAGATCAACAGCTACATGGCTAGCAATTGCTGCACTTCCTCCATTACCTGCAATAATAACTTTTTTGTTACTTTTGTGAGTTTTGATTACTTGCTTTTTAAGTTTAATAATATCATGAGTTACCACGTTTTGGAGTAATGCATATGTATATTTATCTATACAATTTTTAATAAATTTCACATCGCTCATTTTGTAACCTTTTACTCAATAGTATCCATTGAATTTTTTATAATATCTAATGCTTGATCAATTTCAGATGAAGTAACTGATAGTGGTGGTCTTAACCTTATGGTTAAGTCTTTAGTTGGATTAACAATCATATTATTTTTAAAAAGTTTACTCACTAACTTTTCTCTCATTTTGAAATTTTTCAAATCAAATGCCACTAATAATCCTGCATTTCTTAAATTTTGAAGATTTTGTATTTTTTTTAAACCATCAACTAATTGACTTGATCTATCACGAACGTTTTTCATAATATTATTTTCACGAAAAGCTTGCATAACGAATTGGCACCTTACCATATCGATTAAGTCTGCATCCCATGTTACCTCAAGTCTAATAGGTTTCTGAAATATATTTGCAAATTTTTTATTAACCATTATTCCTGATAACTGTGTTTTTTTTCCAAAAATAAGAATGTCTGGAGTTATTGGAGTGTTTTGAAAATACCAAACTTTCCCAGTTGAACAAAAGCCTGTCTGGATTTCATCAAAAATAAGCGGAGTATCAGTTTCATCTGCAATATTTCTAAGCCCAGAAAAAAATTCATCTGTGAAAAATAGATCGCCGTTTGTACACTGAATAGGTTCAACCAAGATACAAGATATGTCCTTATCAATAAGAATAGTTTTATAAATTTCTTCTAGAGTATTTTTCACCTTAATTGAAATTTCATCAGAATTTACTCTATCTGAAGATTTTATAGTAGGATTTTCAAAATGACGCCAATAGCTACCAGGAAAACCATCTAATCTTTGATTAACTGGATTAAATCTATCTGTAATAATTCCGCCGTACCCATTAATTCCATGAAAACTACCTTTAAAGCTAATAACTTTAAAAGAGTTGTTATTTTTATAATCTATAGCTGTTTTAATTGCAGCTTCAACAGCCAGAGCTCCTGTACAAGCATAATGATAGTAATGGAAAGCATTAAAAGAGGTATATTTTTTAAAAGCATTATCAAATTGTAAAGCTTCATCTGAAGCAATTTCATTATTAACAATTTTTTGATGTGAAATAGTTTTTATAGAGTCTAAATATTCATCTGATTTGAAAACTGCATGGTTATAACCTAAAACAAGCGTTGCATATTGTCCAAAAAAATCCAGGTATTGATTTTTGGAATTTTTATCATAAATAAAACTGCCCTTACTATTTTTAAAATCAATTTTTAAATTATATCTGCTTTTCCTGTTCATTCTTCTATTATACTTTTAATTATTAGAAGTTAAATATATCAGATTTATAATACTTGAGATTATTACAATCAGAAAACCATTCAATCGTTTTTCCCAAACCATTTTCAAATCCTTCTTGACTGGCAAATTTTGGTTCCCATGACAATAATTTTTTAGCTAAAGAATTATCCGAAAATAGTCTGTCAACTTCACTTTTTTTAGGCCTTAATCTTAACTTATCATGAGTAATTTCAACATCCTTATTCATTAATTTTTTGATTGTTTTGAAAGTATCTTCAATTGATATTTCAAAATTACTTCCAATATTGATTGTTCTACCCGTTGAATTAGTCGAGTTCATAGCATTTATAAAACCATTCACTGTGTCATCTATATAATTAAAGTCTCTAGTAGGTGATATTGATCCAAGTTTTATTAATTTTTTACCAGAGTTAATTTGAGTGATAATTGTAGGTATAACAGCTCTTGCCGACTGTCTGGGACCATATGTATTAAATGGTCTTAAAATTCCCACAGGTATTCCAAATGAAAGATAAAAAGAGTGCGCAAGTTGATCAGCTCCTATTTTAGACGCTGCGTATGGTGATTGAGCATTAATAGGATGATTTTCATCAATAGGTACTGTTTTAGCCGAACCATAAACTTCACTGGTAGAAGTATGTATAATTTTTGAAATATTTAAGTCTCTAGATGCATTTAAAATATTCAAAGTACCCTTTATATTTGTATCAATATATGTATCTGGAGAATAATACGAATAGGGAATTCCAATCAAAGCTGCCAAGTGTAATACTTTATCACAACCCGATACTGCGGTCTTTACACTTTGTGGATCCCTAATATCACCAATGAAAATTTCCACATTTTTTTTTACTTCATTACTACACTCATTAAGCCATCCCCAGTTGTTAAATGAATTATATAAAACAAAAGCCTTAACATCATATCCTTTTTTAACTAATTTTTCTACAAGATGTGATCCAATAAAACCATCAGAACCTGTAACTAATATTTTTCCCAATCTATCACCTGACAAAAGTTTTTTTAAAAACAAATACACACAATACTTGATAAATGCTAGTCATTTTTAGGGTTGTAATATTTTTGTTCATATCTATCTGATATTATATCTAATTCATTAAGGATAGACTTTGAAATACCTTGATTAATACAAAACTCTCTTCGTTTATTAAACTCTTCAATTTCAGTAAGCCCTTTCTCAGGCTCTTCCCAACCACATCTTTTATAAATTTCCAAAGGAATACTTTCTATAATATTTTTTCTAGGAACTTTTTGCTTTATCATCTCTTTTCTTGTGACATTTGTAATCTTCGAGTTTAGTGCATTAGCAATGTTTGATAAATAATTTTCTGGGTTTTTAACAAAAATCTCAAAAGGTATTAATATATGAGTAAATTTGCCATTAAGAGATTTTTTCTTTTTTTCAGTTAATAATGTTTGATTTTTGATATTTAATATAGCTTTTTCAGTAAAGTTTGATTTTAAAAACTTTTCTTCCCAACCAAAAGTATAATAAGGCAAATCTTTATTTCTATAATTTATTTTAACTTGCATATCTCTTTCATTAAATAAAAGTCTTTCCATATTTAAGGCTTGTTGAATAACCATAAACAATGGATGTCTAACTACTTCTATAACTATGAGTTTTTCACCAAAAGCATTAACAAGGGGATCTATCATAGATAATAAGTCATGTGTTGTTAAGTTTAATATTGGATTTTCTTTTTTTATTCTTGAAGGGATTATTAAATCACCTTTTTGAAATATCCTTTTTATATATTTCATAGGACTATGATAATTGAATACACTTGATATATCTGAATATCTAAAATTAACATCTCTCCCCATCATTGTTTGATAAATTTTGTGGTCAATTAAGTTATGAACCATGAATGTTGCAGCGTCGGTGTCAATTTTTTTTAGGTAATGTAATCTACAAATCCATTCAATTTCAAAGGCATATGTTATTAATTCAACTCTGTCGAGTGATGATATAATCGGAGATAACATAGTTTTTCCACAACCTGGCAATCCATCCACTATAACTACTTGATTTGCTAGATGGGTTTTTCTGGAAAGTTTTAAGGAAGTTTCAGGATTATTTTTCATTATGTTAACAAACTTTCTTTTGCGCTGTAATAATCCACTCTTTAATTTCAAATTTTCTATTTTTATCAGATCTATGAATAAAGTCATATTCCAAATTAGAAAAAATAGAATATATTTTACTGATTTCTTTTTCAGAAGTAAGTCTAATTAAACTATATTCGCTTCTAAGTGGGCTGTCTTTCATAGTTGTATATGTGTTAAGTTCATTTTTGTATTTGGAACCAGTGCTTTCACCTGTCATCCCAACCGAAAAGGTTTTAGAATAAAACCAACCAGAAGGTTTAAGAACTCTATTAGCTTCTTGTAAAATTATTTTTGTATCAGCTAATGAATTTGCATAAATGCATTCTACATCAATAACACAATCAAACATATTATCTGGAAAAGTTAAATTAGCTACATCACTTTGTTGTAACTTCGCTTTTAAACTGTCATTTTTAAGTAGTTTTTTTGCTTGATTTAATGCATATTTACTTCCATCAACTCCATAAACATCGAAACCCTCTCTACTTAAGAACCAAATATTAGCACCAGCTCCACATCCTAGCTCAAGTATTTTTATTGTTTTTCTATCCTTTTTATTAAAGTATTTTCTCGCAATAAACCTTATTAGCTCTTCACCTGGATATTTCCCCCACTCATTATCTTTAAATATTTTATCCCAGCCTATATCCCACACAATTTCTTATCCCTTAAAATCTATACTTAAGAATATAGTTTTTAAAACTATGTTTTTTTTCAGAATTATTTTTTTCCCAATTTAGTATAATGTCTTTATAAATTTCTTCATTAAAAATATATTTACCAATGTAAAACCATAAAGTTTCACTTGAAAATTTTTTTTTGAAACTCAATAATGTATCTGATGAGTTGTTTGTTTTCCCGCCTCCAAAATTTAACACCTTTAAATTTTGTCTTTTCAAATCAAGTATTACTTGATATCGCATAAAGTTATTAGGTCCTAAATTGAAATATTCACTCTTGCAAGATGATAGATGGTAGTGAGCATGGTTTTTATTTTTTAAAACAATAGCACCCCCAATGATCTCATTGTCTTTTTTTAAAATATAGTTTTCGACAAAATTGCTTCCTAAGTTTGAAATTTTTTCAAAATATTTATCTCCAAAGTAATACATATCCAGTGCTTTATTTTCATTCATTCTTTTTATGTAAATTTTAGAAAACTCTCTTAAGTCATGCAGTGATCTACATTTCTCTAAAATTAAATTTGATTTAATAGCTTTTTTTATTTTGTTTCTATTATCTTTTGAAAAATTTTGGAAAATAGATTCCTCGCTATTTTCAAGATTTAAGATCACAATTTCTCTTTGTTTTATAATTTCAAGTTTTTCCAAACTAGTAAATTTTTGTATATCAAAAAAGGGATTGAATCTCAGCAAACCTGCTACCACCTTGTCTTTTATTAACAAGCTTTTAAAGTTATTCCATGATTCTTGAATAAATGCTTTATCATTAGTGTTAAGAATTGGTCCTCCATAACCATATGGAGTTTCAATGTCGTAATAATTTTGAGAGTTTCTAATAAAAGTTTTAATATAAGGTATAAAAAGTAATTTTCCATTTTGCTCAGAAAAAAAAACATTATATTCATTATTATCATTTAAATAAAACTTTATATATTCATTAAAGTAATAAACATCGACATCAACTTCATTACTTATTGTGTTTATTATTTTTCTTATCTCATTTTGAGTTTTTATTATCAAAATTCTTTACTCAATAAATGAACTGTCTAACGGTTGATCATAATTTATATCCTTGCTTAGTTTTTTGCCTATAACCCTATCAAGATAATTTGGTTCAAAGCCTGTTGCAGGTCTTTTACAAGTAAGCATTTCAGATGATAGAATTGTACCTTTAGAATAGTTTCCTTTTGCTACTATACTTCTTCTAATGCTATCTAAATTTTTTGCTTCTGATGGCATTCTAATTTTATTTCCATCACCCATCATAATTTTAGCATTTTTAATATTTTTAACAAAGCCTTTTAATTCTATTGGGTTAAGAGAACTTTTATGATCAGGTCCATCCATATTTTTATCAATTGTAAAATGTTTCTCAATAATACAAGATCCTAACCCTACTGCTACTAAACCAGCAATTTGATCATCAGAGTGATCTGAAAAACCCGTTTTTACATTAAACTTTTCTTTGATTGTGTTAATAGCAAGCAAATTTAAATCATCAATTGGTGCAGGATACTCAGATGTGCATTGCAAAACAATGACTTCTAAATCATGGTTATATTTTTTAAGTGCTGTAAGTGCATCTGAAACTTCATTAAGAGTCCCAAGTCCTGTAGACAAAATTACTGGCTTGTTTTTTAGACCAACTTTTTCTAGAAACACCAAATGATTCAATTCGCTTGAGCCTACCTTTATATAAGGCACATTTAATTCATCTGAAACAAAGTCTAAACTTTCAAATCCATCTGGTGTTGATAAAAACTCAATTCCAATATTTTCAGAAAATTCTTTAAGTTCAAAAAAACTTTCATAAGGTAAGCACAGTCTATTTGATAATTCAGATCGACTCTCACTACTTTCACCCATATATTCAGTCTTTATTGCATATTTACCAGTTAGTTCTCCTGGTTTCCAAGTTTGAAATTTTACAGCATCTGCATTACATTCTTTTGAAATCTCTATAAGCTCCTTAGCTAAACTAATGTCACCATTGTGATTAACTCCAGCTTCAGCTATAATATAAATGTTATCATCCCAAGGATATTTCATATTTATTCTCTCAATAATTCAGATATTTGTCTTATATCTTGTTCATTATATCTTTGATCAATTGGAATACTAATAATATTATCATTGAATTTAGGCAACTTAATAGTAAACTTTGATTTTGTTAAAGGCCAATGGATTGGACAAAATAGTTTTTTTGACTTTAATTTATTTAAAAGTGTTTTTCTTTCATCATTTATTAAAATTAATGGAAAAAAAAGAGGAGTGCAGTTTTTACCTAACTCATAAAAATAATATTTAGTTTCTTTAAGGTCTGATAAAGCATTATAAAGAATTTTGTAATTTCTTATTCTTGAGTGTGCTATGGATTTAAATGATTGTAAGTTAATCTGATCATATGATAATTTTGAAATTTTTATTTTAGAGCTATTTCTTAATTCATATTTAGCAATCTCAAACTCTTTAAGGTATTCTATTTCATTAATCCTTATTTGATTGCTCAAAAAAGATTTTTTTAGTTTAGAAGCATTGTTCCAGATTTTATCATAGTTTGTAATGATTGGTTTTCCAGGTTTCATTTGTTTCTCTAGATGAAGCGCTAAACCTCCTCCAGGTGATGGTAAGAATTTCCTAAAACTAAAAAACTGCCAATTCGCCCATTTACCTTTTATACCATTATTTTTTAGTTCAAATAGAGCTTGAACGTTGTCAAGGATGATACATATTTCTGGATTAGTTTTACGTAATTTTAATCCTTCTTTTTTATAGTCATTGATGCCAAAGTAATTGATAATAATTATGGCATCCGCATTAGTAATTTTAGGTATTTCTAAAGATAAGTCGTTTTTAATGTTATAAAAATCTAATTTGCAG
>MDSV01118917.1_pt1 | contig 12079 bp, 2 predicted proteins | sample 810851 | NCBI WGS metagenome assembly MDSV01 (sample SAMN05326640, study PRJNA326480) | marine metagenome | isolation source: seawater | place: Atlantic Ocean: North East | collected 2012
ACTATGTTACCTATATCTAAACAAAATAACATATCGCAACCTAGATATGCTACTTCGTCTAGTTCTAATGAGTTATATACTTCTATTTAAGGAGGTGTCTCTTTTTTCGGTTTTTTCTTATCTAGTATTTTATTTAATAAAACATTAAATGAAATAACCATCATTAAACCAATTTGTAAACCGATTACGAAGGATGAATGTTTTCTATAAATTTTTGATAATAAATGTTTTATGTAGTTTCTAATTCCTAAATATAGTTTACTAATATTATTCGTCTCTATATTTTTACATCTAAATATATCACCTTCTTTGTTTTGCGTTGAACGACCTGCACGCCACCCGAAGTTGTATAAATCTAAAAAATCTTGAGACTCATTATACTTATAATCACTATCAGTAATTTCGTAGTACGCGTCATATACGGACTTTGCGGCATCATCGTACTTGGTAATACGAGAACTATCAGCTTCTTTTGTAACACGACATTTAGGATCTCTTACACATCTTTGCCATCTATTCTTGGCTCTATCACGTAATCTTTTTCGCGTATTATCACTGCTGAAATCGTAATCTTTAGGTGATTGACTATAATCATTACATTGTCCTTGTTTCCATGTTTTGGCACGCTCGGCGGCGCGTCGGTCGGCACTGTCGGCGTTGCGCTTGGCTTTCTCGTGCTTGGAGTCTAGATAATCAAGGTAATTGGCTTGTACAGAATCGTAATTTTGCGCACACTGCTCGGCGAGCGCCTTCTCGGCCGCGGCCGTGCTCGCGTCGTCGGCGGCCACGGCGACGGGATCGTCGGGCAGAGGAAGACCAAGCAGTGCGAAGTCCGCCTTGTAACGGTCTAGCTGTTCATCGTACGTCGAGCAAACTGTATTGCCTTCGATGACACGTCGACTTCGACCCCAACCATTAAAAGCTTCTGTATTATGTTTATTAATCGCGTCTTCAAAATAGTAATCATCACAATTCTGTGGTATGCTGTGTTTCATATTATATATGTTTTCGTATCCCGATACATTACTATGATTTATCGAATTGTACGGGTAATAACCCTCAGTAATTCCTTCGTGCACAGAATAATTGTTTTTTCTTCTACTTGTAAATCCTGCAGTTTGTGTTTGCTCGGTAGTTTCCAATCTTCTGGGTTTAATGTGTGGATTCATTCTGTCGCGCCAACTCCATCCAGGTATATGATTATTAATCCAAGTAATAATTTTATTAGCTTTTGTATTAATCCTTTCGTCCAAATCTATATATTTATCTTTGGATATTCCAGTTAAAATTGTCTCATCGCTTGCTCCTACTGGCTCACATTCAAAATAAGTGTCTGGAAGGCCGCCATGGGCCGGCACGCCGCCGTCGCCCAAATCATTCATATTATAGTCTAGTGTATTTACTATGAAGGCATTAATATATTGTTCATTGTAAAACGTTCCACCAACAACTAAGTTGACACTTGGGTCGCGTGAATCAATTTTTGTAATATTCTCTGGTGGATCAATGTTAAGATGCCAAGGACCTAAATATGGCGGATCAATCTCCTGGTCCGGGTCGGTCGACCTCTCCAACTCCTCGAGCGCGTCGGCTGTTACTGCATTTTGGCTGATAGGTCCGTTTAGAACGCTACTATTTGAGCCATAATAGAAAAAATTGTGATATAATCGATATTTTTCGGCGGGGTCGTTGTCCGCGAGATCGCCGCCGTCGCCCCATACACCACTCCATTGAATAGCGGGTGCGGGTGTCTGTGCCCTAATTTGGTCTACACCTCGTAACGATCCATCAAAAAGTTCTTCTGCCTTGGCTTCATCTATTGTTTGTTCATCAAAAAATATTACCGTTTTGCCAACATATTGCTTGTAATAGAAATTACCATTAGGTATTATGTGCATTAAGTTTAAACCTGAAGATGTTATATCGTTATTCTCGTCATTAATAACAAGAGCGGACTTCGAGCCCGTGTCCAAGGGGCCCTCGACGATGAAATCGGACGTGTAGCTGCCCGTCGCCGTCACGTCGGTCCCCTCGAGGATGGGGTCATATGTAAGTATATGAAACTTATTAGATTTAAACGGTACTACTAAAATTAATATATCACCATTGGCATTAATATGCCTTATTTCCAACTGTCTTCGTTTGTATATATAAATAGTATCACCTAAATCAGTATTTTCAGCTGATATGGTGTTATCCTCGTTTATTGTGGATAATAATGGACCATCAGATCCTCCTTCTGTAGATTCTGAACCTTCTATATAATTTATTTTAATAGGATATCTTTCATTGAAGTCTAATGTATATTGTTTACCACCAAAATATAAAACATTAGTATTTTTAAGATATTCTATACTAAAACCGCCTTGCTGTACTATTTCTTTGGCGAGAAAGTAAGTTTTAGTGTCATGTCTAGCATAATCGAATACTAATATATTATTAGGGTTAGTGTCTTCCTCGACGTAATCGGCGCCTTCGTCGACATTGAATAGTAATATTGCTTCATATGCCATTATATATATATATATGTATTAAATTATAATTATAATTTCGTATATATATATATATATGAAATTATCCAAAGGGAAAATTAGGAGGTTACTTAAGAAAAGAAAAGAAAGTAAAAGTAATAATTATAAAAGAAAAAAAGGTAAGATTGCTGAAAACACAAAAAACAATAAAAAAAAAAGGCATTTAGCAAATAAGAGTATCCATAACAAACGCTCTAAAATAACTATATTAAATAAAGCCGACAAAAATGAAGTTGCGAAGAAGAATAATTATGTTATGAAACAGAAAGGAGGAGGTTCCAGAGAAGATAATAGTACGAGACAGATAGGCGGCACCGAAAGCGAGAAAAATTTACTGAACACCATTATCAAAGCACACAATAGATCAATGTTAATAACTATCTACAAAATGCGTGCCGCGCTGCTCGCCGAGCGCAGATTCTGGTCCTCGGCGGGCACGGTAAAGGATGATGGTAAAAGTGTCGGTAAATATATAGTAAACCTTGAGTCCAAAGAGTTAGATGCGAATGCGTTAATGCCAGCTTTTTTAGAAGCTTCTAAAAAAGCTAAAACACCATTAGTTGTTGTTCAGCAACAAACGAACGTCGCGGGCTGGCCGTCGCGCGGCGAGGCGCGTCCCGCGTCTCGGGTCCAAGGCGGGGGCGTAAAAACGACGCCCACATGGAAGAAGCCGATGGCGGGCGACGTACGCCCCGACCCGGTCGGACCTTTCGGGAAGGTCACTTACTACTTATTAAATAGAAGCAAGACCGTCGTACCCCCGTACGTCGGAGATGAAATGGAAAAAAAGTCTGGAGATAGGATAAACAAATTCTTAATGTCATATAACGTAAAAGATAAAGGTCGCCAGACGACCCCCGTCCAGGATTCCGATATCACTAGAGTCAATCCTAGTGTAATTAAATGTAAGTTTGGTGACGAAGGTGGTAAAAATTTTGATGTTAATCTTGGGGCTAGGTACACAGATGGGAAGGCACATATCTACATAGCACGTTTAATTGATGGAGGTAAACACCAATTGCCCGTGGAAGAGTACCAAACGGTGAAAAAAATTAACGATCAGGGGCCAATGTCAACGGTCCATGCGGCAATATTAATCTATGAAACGCGTAACAATAGTACCGAGCTCATTCGCGGATGTCTAGACCCACTTGATGAAACACGAATTGGGATCATGGAGGCCATCCCCGAATCTGCGTTTAAAAAACATAACCAATCGCAACTCATCCGCCGCGCACATATTTGGGCGAAGCGAAATGTCAGCCTTCTCGACGACTACGGCCCTCTCAGGAAATCGGAGTTAGAAGACCTCCGCAATAGCGTCACCAAGGATCTCGAGGCGTACGCCAAAGCGGCGGGTGTGAAGCTCACCGAGGTCGAAGATGACGATCCCGCCCCCGATCCCGCGCTCGTCGCTGAGAAGGCCGACCAGCTCACTGATGATATTTTCCCTGATGAGACCATACATAAAATAGAGGATGATATGACGCAATTACTGTTGCTTTCCACCTTAGACAATTGGTATGACGGGTCCACGCGGAAGAAGAAGACGGTGTCGCCCAGTCATGTTGCTCTCCATTGGTGGGCAAATACTGAATTCTTATTAAAACCCGAAATCGAATGGCCCGGACCAAATAATGAAGAGCTATTTCTGAGGGAGTATTATGAAAAAAGCTATAACAAACTAGCTACATTGAATGAAGCTGGAACAGAGTTGACGCACGAAAAAGAAACACTCAACTATATCGATGCGGTTAAATTTGCTATTAAAGCCGGCTATAAATTTACCAAGCCGCCCAGCAAGAAGGAGGGCGAACAACACACAATCGAATTTAATACGATGTTAAATGGTATCATCGCATCGAGAAGGTTAGAAAGTGATGGAAATCATCTTGTAGGCCAGACAGTGCGTATAATTAGCGGGAAGGCCGAAGGCGTTATCGGCGTTGTAGAAAGAGTCGATCCTGTAAAGTCTGACAACGATTATCTCGGCGATTATAACTATAAAATAACAATAAATAGGTTAACTGATAATAAGGGTATTATCCAAGAGGATTTAGAAGATAACCACGAGAACGTTAATCAGGATAAACCATCCATCAACCAATTGTTCGCCAATATATGGAACGGCAAGTCGAAAAAAGAGTTCTCCGAAGCCAGCGCCGCCAACGCCAATCCTGAAAATGAGCTTATTGTAGTGGACGAGATGGAGGTCGAAGTGGCCGCCGATCACTTGTCAGAAATGTGGGCTCGAGAACTCGAGAAAGATGAGTTGACCCATGCTCAAAAATTTTCAGCGGAAGCAAAGAAATACTACGATGATCACTTCAATGCGCAGAAACGCAATCATTTTTACGCTCACGGCGCTGAGGAAATTATGGCGCATGAGACTGGCATAGATAACTATAACCGTGTAAGAAATATTGCCGAAATCGCCTCTAAAAGTCTTTATAATATATTCCCTGAGAGATTCACGCAGGATGCCAAAGATATGTACACAGCTGCTAAGTTCAACTTGGTTTATGCAGAATCGTACGTAGAAGAACTTAAAGCAGTAAAGCGTCTATTCGACGCTAGAATAGCGTTTGTTAGGAAAGCATATCAAGTCGAAAAACAGTATGCCGAAAAAAATATATATCAAAATCATATACGTGCTATCACCACAGCCATGAAACGCGACGAAAATTCTAAGAAGAAACTGAGCGTGGTCCAGCACGCCGATCTGGATGCCGCCGCCGGCGAGCTCATAAACGACCCAGGAGCGCGAGAGTACGACGAGAATGCTGTCGCGACGACGAGAATAGGAGATATGTCCGACGCAGTAGTTAAAAAGTTTGCGAATGCGTTAAAAAAACTAATGGACGCCCAAAAAGAGAGGAAAAGGTGGTATGATAAAATGTCCGATTTGCGACATTCGCGCCGAAAATTTTATATTGAAAGAGGTTATTTTAAAAAGAAGTATTCGATCCACGCGTATAAATACAATAAACTTCGACAACAATATATCCCTGCTAAACTACGTTCAGTTAGAAATATTGGTGCTGTCGGTGAACGATTTATTATAGATAAGATTGCGGCAAAGATCCAAGAGAAGAGCGGGAAAGCGCCCGGTGCGTTGTGGGGGGGGGATCGATCCGCCGAGCGCGCGCGCAATAAAGCGGTGAAAGATTATACTGATGCTTTGCAGGAGAAATTAGAAGATAATCTTATAAACAACCGTAAGGCTTGCAACATTAATGTGGATAGTTATAAAAATGATTTGATTACCCTCTCGAAATGTCGCAATAAGATGGAGAAATCAGGAGTAATCCCTATTGCTGATCTGCGACAGTTGGTGCCTGGGGGCGGCGGCTTCTCCGGCGGCACGTCGCGAGACGCACCCCGAAAGGTCATGAGCCCCGAGGAGCTCGCGACTCTCGGTACTGAGAAGGACTTTGCAAATGAGAGAATAAAGGTAATTCAAAACAGATGGTCATGGCGTACAAAACTAATGTACCATAAAATATTTACACATATCGAGAGTGTTGATAGGACATTCTTTCTCGAGAAAGAGAAGGGTGCCGATGATACCAAAACCGGCAAGAAGGAGAAGGAGCGGAAGGAGCAGCTCATGGAGGCGTCGAAGAAGGATAAAGCGACGCTGAAAGCTCAATGGAAGGAGGAGGACGAGGAGGAGAAGGAGGGCGTCGACCGAATCCTTGATATCGAGGAGGCGACTTCCAATGACTCGGGTAAGACGTTAAAAGCACTATATAGAAGCGGACTTATGGCAGCAGAACTTTTTGCAAAATTGTCCGAGCCTATAATTCGGGCAAAGGCAGAAAAGTGGTTTATAGAACATGTGAAACTTGAAAAGCCATACCCCTACATCCTCGCCCTAAACCTCCCTATCAGGTTGTTAGAAAATCTGCAGTACGGTAACTTCGTTAGGGAGTTCCCGGACCAAACGCCGGGCAGGTACATCGAGAATGCAGAAGGAACCCTCCCGGGTAAAGGTCTTTACCGCGACTATCTCGGCGAGATGGACCTAGAATATATAAAAATCGTTGGGGTTGGAACTACCAAAAAGGACTACAGGCGCAAGGATATGGAACACGGCGACCTGACCGAGGCTCAATCAGAACACAGAGAAGGCGGACGGGGGTTTTGGACAGATAACGTAGTTGTAGCAGAAGATCGATCTTGGGTGCGACACTCTTACAGAGTCTACAATGCGCCCAAACAGTATCTGTCAAAACCTAGATACGATGAGGACCACCTCAATTTGCCCGAGGACAACCTATTGAAGCATCCCAGAAACCAGATGTATATGTTCAACTACGATGGCGGCCGGGAAGCGCCGCGGCCCGACTTGAGTCGACAGATCGATGACGAACCGGTCTACAGCGACCCCGAGTTCCTCAAGAAACAGGATCCGCAGCAGAAACGGGATAAAGACGACGCTTTTCCCGACGCCCCGATGCTAATAAATGCTGATGGCACTTTAGACGATGTCGGCCGGAGAGCCGCCGACGCGCCCCACGCGGGGAAAGAGGCTAATTTAGATCGATTTGCCAAGAAATACGGAGTTGCTGCCTTGGCACGAGCAGTCTTGCAAAATGAGATCATGAGACGAGTTCTTGACCAAAAAAAACAGCCTCTGAAAGGTCAGGGTGCCGAGGAAATTTTACGTAAATTATGCTGGGGGATGCCGATGACGAGAGGCCTGTACAATAAAACAGTAACAGATAGCGCTCGGGCGATAGTTAATAAGATAATTAAAACATCGCGTAAGGCATATATTGGGTATTCAACATCTGAGATCATGGATTCACCGAGAGAAAATGAGTTGACTTTAGTGACATATCCGGCCCCGAAAGAAGTGATTAATCAAGGATCAGCAAAATCTATCTCGTGGATGCAGCAGCAGCGGCAGCAGCAGCAGCAGCAGCAGAAGGAATCGAAGCTGGGTCCCGATATAGTTATAGATAAAAAATTCACTGTCACCGATGCTGGCGGCAATGAAGACAAACAGATTGCGCCCCTTCGCCCAGAAAATCGTATAAAAAATAAACTTTACTTTAAAGACAAGATCTATCGATTTTCAATCGGCAGGCCCGTCCATTATAGCCCTACCTCTCTCGTAGAAGTAGGCCAAATACCTCGACGAAGCGAGGCGGGTTTGTGGGAGTTCCGGAATGATTTAGTTAGTATGATCAAGAGAGACGGGTTTGGTGAATCGCTCGGGCAGCTCAAGGAGGAGATCTCCGATACGTTCGACAAATGGAGTCGTGCTGTGCGAGCGCGCGGTGTTGGTAATGAAGGGTGGCTTTCTTATTATATGAAGCAGTCGCACGAAGATTTAAAACGGTTAGGAGAGAAGGGAGCAGATCGGATGTTGTATGTTTTAAACCCTTCCAATATACAAAAGCTGCGCGACTCCAGTGACAGTCGCGGACGTGATGACGACAAGAGAGACACAATTTCAAATGCTAATTTATTAAAATATATAAAGTTCGATGATGCGAATACCTTGATGTACGGCAACAGCGACGGCGAGCACGGATTTATGGCAGGGAATACGAACCACATGGCGACGCCAATGAATTCTATGAACACGCTGGCGACGCAATGGGGTCCAATTGTAAACAAGAGCAAAAGGGCCGCCGACTACGGGTCGCCCGGCAAGGATCTTCGCGTCTCCCGTGCAGATCGCCAGACAAAGTTAGATGCTGAGCGTGATTTAGACAAACGCGAATATAATAGTGCCCAATTTGACAAAATTATAAGTAAAGCTATGCGTTCTGATGACAATTGCAATGATATAATATTCAAAAATAATTCTATGGTAAATGTTTTGAATTTAAAGCCTAAACCTGATTCAACGTACGAGCATTCATTTGTAGAGAGTACAGTAAATAAATTGTTTGAGAGTAATAATGATCTCAATGATTTGTTCGATGCCATGATAGAAAAACTAGGATTTGCTACATCCAAAGAACAAGAACCGGAGGGCGAACGGGAGGAGGAGGAGGAGGAGGAGAAGGAAGGGAAGGACGAATCCGAGGAGGACGACGACGACCTGTCCGACCCACTCGCTCACGGGGATGTCGACGAGGATCCCGAAGACGGTGGGCTGCCGGGACCGCAAGAGCGCGGAGAGGATCAGCATCTTAATAAGAGAGATAAGAAGAAAGCGGCACATAGTATTATCGGGCAGAGTGAGGTCGGTAAGCCTAGCGGGAATAATGGCAAATTAAGTTTCAATCTAGAAGACCCGTATAAAAGGCGTATTTCAATTAGGAAACATTTAGTCGATAGTAAAAATGAGACAAGAAAAAGCAGCTTGCATAGTCTTGATAAGGATGGTATTCTAGATGATATTCTAGATCTGATCGAGGATGATGATAAAAAAAAAATACAAAAAGAAAAATGGGATAATGAGATATTTGAATACAAGACTGAGATTGCAGATTTCATTAATAAAGGATTTAAATTTTATAGCGCGCGGACGACAAAACCTCAACAAAAGATTGAATTTAAAGTGAATGCTGCTGATGATAGTACTACTTCGCAGGCATTTCAGAAGCTAATCGAGGAGAACCTGATTCCAAGATTGCGAAAAACACTAAAATTGCCTCAAGAGTCTAATGTAGATGACGGGACGCCGGCCGTGATTACCCTTACCGGCCAAAATAAACTCACTTCTATGAGATTGAGAAGTGAATCAAATGATGATATTAAAGACTACTTGGAAAATTTTAAAAAAACGTACGCGCCTCCGCTGTCTCGGGAGGAGACGATGTGGTGGGGCCACGGAGGTGGCGGCGGCCGCCGCGGTCTCGTCGGCCGCGGCCGTGGCGACCGGCGCGCAGGGGGCACTGGCGACAGACAGTATGGTGGGGGTACCGCTGAGACAATATTTATGACAACGGATGCTGGTGCTGCTATAGATGAGGATATAATTAAAAAGGAGGTTAATGACTGGGGGAATAATCCGACCATTGGTACGAATGAAGAGGAATTCAAACCAGACGGTTATACTGATGGTAAATTCAATTACGTCAACGATAGTTTAACTAAACAACCAATACAAACAATCATAGCCAAATTAGATGCAAGTCAAGATGAAAGCGACGTGTCCATCGCCGAGACCAAGAAGATTCTCTTCAACACATTAAAAAGTAAGGATATTGATGCAAAAATAGAGTACATTCCTCCTTTTGAGCTCGATAAGCTTCCTAAAGACGGGCTCAGCACAAAAGGCAAATCAGAACGTGAAGCACTTATTAAAAAAATGGCAAAAGAGAAAAAATTATCAGAAACGGTAATCGAAGATTTGCTAAAAAAGACCGGAGGCAACGAAGAGGTTGCGCGATATATTATCGAACTCGTGAATGCCCAGAAAAGTGATGTTGATGAGGATGTAGATGTTTCTGCGAAGCTCAGAGAACAGCTCGATGATGAAGATAATGTAAAGGTTATAGTCGATAAACTCCTCAAAGATGTACCTCAGGCTAAAAAAGCGGAACTTGAAAAGATCCGCGACCAGGCAAAATTGAATAAGAACCGGAGAATAGCCATTAAAGCCGCGATGGGGACGCTGCACTCGCCGCCCCCATTTATCAATGAGGGCGGGCAAGAGGCCCAATCTGCGCGTAAAAAGTACATTGAAGCTAATAACGCGTTAACTAACGCTCAAACTCAGAAGAAGAAGGCAGAGAGGGAGCTCAAGGTGCTGCTCAAGCTTGATGAACATGAGCGCAATAATGCAAGGGTAAACGAGCTAAATAGAGAAATCGATAAAGCGAATGTTGAAATAGCAAATGCAATGCAAGCGATGAAAGAAGCAGAGGACCCTCTGGTAGATGCGCACAAAACACACACGCAGCGCCGAGGAAGAGCGAGAGGCCGCTCGGCCCGCCAGACGGGCGCGCCCGAGACCGGGTCGGTCTCGGGCTCGCCGCCTCGAACTCGGGACGGCGAGGACGATCCCGACCACAGCGCCGCCGCCGACGACGACGGCGGCGGCGAGGAAGAGGAGGAGGAGGAGGAGAACGACGAGCTCGTCGACAAAAAAAAAGAGGGGGGACCCGATCAGAATAAAATAAAGAATTTGGAAGATATGATAAGAGTATTAAAGAAAGAAATAAGTAACAATAAAGTTGCATCATCTAATGACGACTTTTTAGTGGTAGTACAAATAGACGATGACTTTAGAAAAAGATTTAGAGAAAGCAAAAAATTTATGACATTACAAATACCACCAGAAAATGAAGGCGAGGAACCGACATTATTTAATATAAAAAAACCCAAAACTATACCATCAAGCGAATATTTGTTAATAAAACCTCCTAACAAAGGAGACAAAGAACGTGAGGCAATACGTAAAGAATATGAAGATCAGATAGATGAATTGAACAAAAAGTTGACTGCAGCAGAAAAAGCGGCACAAAAAGGTATCAATTTATGTAAACTGGTTAAAGGTCAAACCGGAATGAAGGAAATATTAAGTAAATTACCAGTGTTAGGCTCAATGATAGTTTCAGATAGTACAACTGAAGAACAAGATAAAATACTCAAAAACGCTCGTTTTAAGGATAAAATTAAAGACATTAAACTTGAACGCCGAATAAAAGAAAGAGAGGAATACGATAAAAAACAAGAAGCCAAACAACTGCGTAAAATTGCATTAAGAAAACAAAAACAGAGTGAACTAAATGAAGTCTATGCCGGTGAAGCTAAATTAGCAGGGCGCGATATTGAAATGGAAAAGCTAATAACACAGCGAGCATCAAGTAAAAATGATGATAGTGTGAAAATGCGCGAACAAAAACATAAAGAACAAATGGAAAAAAATAATGCACGATGGGGTCAATCGGGCGGCAGCAACAAGGAGCAAAAAAATAAAGCAAAAACACAAAAAACAAAGAAAGATTTATATAAGTAGTGACAAGCAAAACAAACCAGTAATATTGAGAGTTAGAGATGGAAAATTTTAAATATAAGGTATATAATTAAGAGTGTTATTATCATATACCGAAACCTTAAATTCATCATTATATCCCTTAACCTTTACAATATCATTATCATAAAGGTTATCGCATCCGTATTCGCAAGTGCAACTTTTATTTTTATGTATTATTGGTAATTTAACAGAGTTATTTTGATCATTTATTGTATAGAACTGCCATTTATCTCTATTAGTTATCAAAGGTCTTCCCATCAACGGTAGAATGGTTTCGTCGCCGTTAGTTCTCGTTAGTATACCTATTTGTCTATATTCCGCATCATATCCTTGTGTTTTAATGTTAATGGGAATACCTTTTTGGTGGTTATTCGGGAATGGTCTATCGTCACGTATAGGCTGTGAATAAGGATTCATTAATATATCATTTTCTTTACAATTGTAACCATAGTTGTGTTTAATTCCTAAAGAATTGTGATTGTTACTGTGATTGTGACTGTGGTTGTTATATGTAGAATTATTAATATTGCTGTTAATAACGGAAGAAGTTTTAATTGCTATATAACCAATGTAAATACTGCATAGAATAAGGATAAAAACT
>MDSV01029632.1_pt1 | contig 12078 bp, 7 predicted proteins | sample 810851 | NCBI WGS metagenome assembly MDSV01 (sample SAMN05326640, study PRJNA326480) | marine metagenome | isolation source: seawater | place: Atlantic Ocean: North East | collected 2012
AGCGCGCGGTTGCGCATGATGTAGTACCGGTAGGTGTCGCTTGAGGCGTTCATATGGCGTACGCCCATGTCCCACTGTTTGATCTCGCGGGTGCGACGCAGCACGAACTCGTTCACGATGACCGATGTTGTAACCCGAGATGCCAGCCAGCCGTATACCTGATCGTCCCAATAGATGAAGAACCTCGGGTCTGGCAACCCGATCTGACGGACGATGTCGCGGTGGATGAACATTCCTTCGAAGCACCCGGAGTTCATCTCCTTGTACCCCGAGCCGTCGAATTCAGCGGGCGCAAATGGGATCGGGATCCCCATTCGCTCGGCGATGCGGTACTGCCAATAGAACTCGCTGCCGTCGAAGTCGTAGCGGCGACCCTGGATCGAGCGGAAACGCTCCGACCACCGGCCCATCTTCGCCAGTCCGTCGGGGATGACTTCGACGTCGTCATCCATGAGCCAGATCCACTCGGACCCCAGTTCATAAGCCGTCTGCATCCCAGCGCTGAATCCTCCGGACCCCCCGGTATTGGTTTCGAGTCGGCGATAGACCAGTTCGGTGCCAAGACGGTCGCGGAAGGATTCCACGACCTCGGTGGTGTCGTCGGACGATGCGTTGTCGATGACCACGACGCGACCGGGCTTCGGATCCATCTCGCTGATGCTGGTCAGCAGCCGAGCGAGCAATCCGGAACGGTTGAACGTCACAGCGACGATGGTGGCGGTAAGCGGATCGAATGCCGCGGGCGTCGGCGTCATCGCTCCTCCTCGAATGCGGCGCGCCACGCCTCGGGCGATGTGAGCCGAGTCAGCTCTCTGCGGTACTGCTCAGCCAGTTTCGGCCACCGTCGTCGGAGTTGGCGGTGCAGCCGCAGAGACTCGCGGAGCTTGCGTCGATACTGGTCGCGGTCGCGGGTGTAGATGTTCTTGCCGCGGCCATCGGCGGAACTCACGAGGGCGCTGTCATAGACGGGAACGCGCCACCAGTGCGCGTCGAGCTTGCCGAACTCCACTTCGGGCTGTGCGAGGTTTGCTGCATCGGGCCGGTGAATCCAGTGAGAGACGAGGGTCTTGAGCGTGAACCATCGCAGACGCACACCGGTCGGGCTATCGAACTCGTGCCGTCGGGACTGCTTGAAGACGACGCGACCCTTGCGGGCGCGGAGCTTCGTGCTGTCGTCGCGGTGCACGACCGTCTCGGGGAACTCGGCCGCGAGTTCTCGCGCGGCAGGCATGGCAGTGGCGAGGTTCTGCCACATGTGCGCAGGCCCGCTCAGAATGTCGCGCAGTGCCTGGTGGCGAAGCGCGACCGGGTAGTACTGCATCATCATCAGGTGCTTGAGATCCATCCTTCGGCTGTGCCGAAGGAGCGTGCCTCCCTCCGGAGCACGGGAGTGAAGGAGTCCTGCGACGATGCGGTTGCGGGCGTGGAAATAGGCCTGCCAATCGATGGTGTCGTCTTTACCGACCCACGACACATGCCACAGGGCGATGCCGGGTACTGAAACCGTAGGGAACCCTGCCTCGCCAGCGCGGAGGCAGTACTCGGCGTCATCCCACTTGATGAACGCCGGCAGGGCGAGGCCAATCTCGCGGACTGTCTCCATCGGGATCAGGCACATCCACCAACCGTTGTAGTCCGAATCCAATCTCTGGTGCAGGATCTTCGTCTGGCGCAGGTTGCTCGCGCTGAAATCGTGGGGGAACTCCTCCTGGTAGAGGGTTCGCCACATGAACGGGACCTCATCGACGACCTCCGCCCAGGCGTGCAGCTTCGGGCGATCCAACAGGTCGAACATGTGCGCACCGACGATCGTCGGGCGGGTGGCGTACTGGCCGAACACGATCGACCGACGAAGAGATTCGGGTTCGATGAGAACGTCGTCGTCGAGGAGCTGCACGAAGTCGCTCTCTGGGCGGTCGAAAGTCTCCATCATCGCCCGAGAGAATCCACCCGATCCACCGAGGTTCGGCTGACGGATGATCTGTAGGGTCTCCCCGAGCCGTTCGCTGAGCTCGGGGTGCTCCGGTCGGTCGGCGACGAGGTCGGTGCCCTGGTCGATGACGAAGATCCGGTCGACGAGCTCGAGAACATCAGGGCTGTCAGCCAGGCTCGCGAGCGTCTGCACGCAGTAGTCGGGCTTGTTGAAGGTCGTGATGCCGAGGCTGGCCTTACCCGTGCGGACGGGTTCCTGCTCGGTGGTCCACTCTGCGCCCTCGAACACTGCTGCGCTCTCGTCGGCCACGATGTCGAACCAGATCCAGCCGCCGTCGCTGTAGCGATCAAGCGTCAGATCGAAGTGCGCTTCCGAGTCGCCCGTGACTTCGCGAGTGTCGAGTCGCTGTCGGACTCCATTTCCGTTGGACCGATAGACCAGAACCGTCGCAGGACCGCTGGTCCGAACAGTGAGGCGGATGTTGCGAACCACCGTCCAGTGCTGCCAGTAGGAGGCGGGGAAGGCGTTGAAGTAGGTTCCCAGCGACACGCGGCGCCCGGCGACGATGCGGGCACGCCGACGGTCGAGGATGTTGCCCAGGTGGGCCCGGCTCGATACCCGCACGGGCTGCTCGTCGATCACAGACCAGATTTCGGGGTCGGCGTAGAGAGGCAGAAGGTCGGGGTCGCGTTCGAGGGGGAAGACGACGTTCTGGAGGACGTGGGTCACCAAGCAAGTCTCCGGTCAGACGAAGGGTGGCTGATCGAGGCCGAGACCGTAGCCTACCTTCCCGTCCTTGAGGCTTTCCGTGCGGCGCGCGCGATCCCGCGGCTGCAGCTTCGCCAGGAACAGCACTGTCAGCATCCACCCCCACAGCAGGAGCGGGCTGGACTCGGTAATTCCCTGGATGACGACGATCACCCCGACCGCGACGGGGAGGAGCGAAACCGTGGCGGTAACGCGGTCGTCACGGCGCTGCCAGCGGTGGTGGCGCACCGCGAACACCCACGTGCGCCATACGAAGAGCGCATAGAGGGCGGCAAGTACTACCACGCCGACCACGCCGAGCTGAAACCACACGTCGACCCACACGCTATGGGCCTGGATAATATGCAGGCCCCGAGGCATGACGATCCAGTCCGAAAACGCCGGATCCCAGGGGATCCACGGGGTAGCGAAGCCGTTGCCGACGACCGGCTGAGCCGCCCCGCGGGAAAACACGAGATCCCAGATTTCGGTGCGGTCGGTGAGGTCTCCGTCGCGGCCGAGGAACGACAGGATGCTGCGCCGCAGCACCCATGCGAGGCCAGCAGCGAAGGCCCCGACGGTCGCCGCCGCGAGGTAAACGCGCAGTCGGCCCGCTGCCGTGCGCGCCATGCGTGCGGCCAGCAGAATGACAAGCGCGACCGCCAGCGCGATTGTCGCGATGAACGCGGTTGCCGATTCGGTGCGGACCAACAGGTACGCCGAGACGGCCAGCGTGACCCCGAACAGGCCCCGGTGGCGTCTTTCGATAGCCAGGTGGATGCTGAGCACGACCACCGCGAGCAGAGCCAGCATGGCAAGCAGGTTGGCGTTGCCCACGATTCCGTCGAGGCGGCCGCCCGTGAACAGTTGGGCGTTCGTCCAAATATCGCTGCGTTCGGTGTTCGCGTCCACCGCGACGAACTCGATCCCGACGGGGCCGCCGACGATGAGCGCGGCCCACGCCTCGAAGAGCACCGATAGCGCCATAACGGCGGCCAACGCCCAGGCGAGTGCCGAGACGAGCTGGCGCCAGGCCAGCATCGCTGCAAGCGCGATAGCGACGAGCGTCGTTGCTCCGAGCAGCGTCCAGGTCAAGGCGGTGGTCTCGGGCCACCGCGACCAGGCAATGCTGGCGGCTGCCCATCCCGTGAAGGCGAGAGCGGTCCACGGCAGGGCCCGCCACTGCGGGGCACGGATCATGCGTGCGGCGAGAACAGCTACCCCCGCGCACGCGATGACGCCTGCGCCAGCGGCTGCGGGTGCGCCGAACGCCGCCGCCCATCCGGGTGCCGTGAAGGCGATGAAGAAGACCACGCCGGCCCACAAGTGCGGGGCGCGGCGCAGCGGAATCGTGGTGGAGGGGGCGACGACAGGAAGAGTGGCCGTAGAGGCGCCGAAAGCCGTCATCGCTGCCCACGCTAGCTCGCCGACATCACAGATCGGTCACAGACTCCCGAGCCTTCGCCCCGAATGCAGAGCCATCCGCGGCCGAAGTCAGTTGGCCCGCAGCAGCTCCCCGCGTTCGATCGCGAGGCGCTGTTCGGCAGGCCCCTCGCCGATGTGCGGGGACTGCTTGATCTTGGACCCGAGCAGGATCATGAGCATCCACCCCCAGCCCATGAGGGGCGCGGTTTCGGCAAGACCCTGGACGAGGAGTACCGCGGCGGTGAGCGTCGGCAGCAGGGTCAGCGCCGAATACGGCCGGTCGGCCCGCAGATCCCAGCGCGGCCGGTCGACGGCGAAGAACCACGAACGCCACACGAACGCCAGGTAGGCGAAACCGAGCAGGAAGACGCCGACGACGCCGAGTTGAAACAGGATGTCGACCCACACGCTGTGCGCCTGCGTGACCTGCCTGCCGTCGAGCACGATCCAGTCCTGGAACGCGGGATCCCACGGCAGCCAGGGCGTGGCGAAGCCGCCGCCGAAGGCGAGGTGATCGCCCGCGCGTTCGAGGACAGCGGTCCAGATCGTTTCGCGGTCGAGAAGGTCAGCCGTGCGGTCGAGCGCGGTGAACACGGGAACCCGCCACCCCCAGAGTGCGAGCGCGCCAGCAGCGCCGATGACGGCATAGCCGACGTAGTAGCGCGTGCGCTCGCCGGGCTTTCGAGCGGTCCGCATCAGCAGCACGGTCGCCAGCACGAGCGCGACCCCGGCGGCGGCGATCCACGCGGTAACGGATGCCGCGAGCACGAGCGTCAGGGCAGAGAGTCCGATCCACACGCCGAGCATGATCCGGCGCGACTCTCGCGCGGCGAATTCGATCGCGAACACGATGACCGCGAGCAGAGCGATCATGCCGAGGAGGTTCGGGTTCCCGATGACGCCGTCGATGCGCGCGCCGGCGAAGATACCGCCGCTGATCCACTCGGCGCCGCCGGCCGCGGCATCCGTCTCGAACCCCGCGTACAGGGTGCCGCCGACGAGCCACGCCACCAGCACCTCGGCGACAAGAGAGAGACCGATCACCCATCCGAGGGCGGCCCCGATCGCGCGAACGATCTCGCGCCAGGTGAGCACGCTCGCGATGGCGACTCCCTGGAAGGTCGTGGCAACCAGCAGCAGCCACGTGAGCGCGGATGTCTCGCGCCAGCCCGACCACGCGATGGACAGCCCGGCCCACAGGATCAACGTTCCCGCAATCCAGGGGAGCCGTCGCCATTGGAACGGTGGGCGGATGACCGCGACCATGATCGCCGAACCGGCGACGATCACGCCGCCGACGATCGCCGTGAGGGGCACGCCGAATCCGAGCACCCAGCCCGGAGCGGTGAACGCGAAGAAGAGGCTGAAGACCATCCATCCGCGCAGCAGAAGATGCCGGGTGCGCTCCCGCTCTGGAGCGACCGGCGGCGCCGAAGCTGGATGACGGCTGAAGCTGGCCATGGTGCTCTCAGGGTAGCGCTCAGCGTCTGCCCGATGCGGGGGCCACTGGCCAGGATGCTGGCGCTCGCGTCGGTACGCTGGTCGCGTGCTGGTTCCGCTCACGAACACGCCCCGCGACTACGCCTGGGGGTCCACCACTCTGATCGCCGAGCTGGAGGGGCGGACTCCGACCGGTGCGCCCGAGGCTGAAGTGTGGTTCGGGGACCATCCCGGCCACCCAGCCCGTGTGCCGGACGGTCGGACTCTCGGTGAATGGCTCGCCTCCGCGGACGCGCCCGAGGGTACTCCGGAGCGCCTGCCGTACCTGCTGAAGATCCTCGCGGCTGGTTCGCCGCTGTCGATTCAGGCCCACCCGTCGAAGGCGCAGGCCGAGGAAGGGTTCGCGCGCGAGGAAGCCGCAGGGACCCCTCGCGACGCTGCGACGCGGACCTATCGAGACGCCAACCACAAGCCCGAGATCATCGTGGCCCTCAGCGACAGGTTCCTCGCGCTGGCCGGCTTGCGCGAGCTCGCCGCCACGCGGCGGCTCCTCGACGCCGTCGGGGAAGCGACAGCACCGCTGCGGGCCGTTCTCGACTCCCACCCGGATGACGCAGACGCGCTCGCGGCAGCACTGATCTGGATTCTCTCGCCGGCAGCAGGTGCGCAGGTGAGTGAGATCATCGCCGCGGCGACGGATGCGGCATCCGACGAGTTCGGGGATGAGCTGGAGCTGGTGCGCCACCTGCAGAGCCACTATCCGGGCGACCCCGGCATCGTCGTTGCCATGCTTCTGAACCTTGTCATCCTGCGCCGCGGTCAGGGCGTGTTCGTCCCGGCGGGTGTCCTGCACGCGTACATCGAAGGGCTGGGCGTGGAGATCATGGCAGCCAGCGACAACGTGCTGCGCGGGGGACTGACGCCGAAGCACATCGATGTGGCCGAACTCACGGCGATCCTCGACCCGCGACCGGGACCCGCGCCCGTGCTCGATCCCGCCGCGGGCACTGCCCGCACGTTCACAGGAGGCGTCCCCGATTTCGTTCTGACGCAGGTGACGGCGGATCCGAGCGCAGCTGTCGAGGTTCGCATGAACGGCATCGCGATCGCCGTCGCGACCTCCGGTGAGGTCGAGATCACGGGTGCGGATACCCAAGACCGCCTCACACTCCGCCCCGGGTCGGCGGCCCTCATCACCCCGAACGAGGGATCGGTCTCGATCTCGGGATCCGGCGAGGCATTCATCGCCGAACCTGGACAGTAGTTCCGCCCGCGACACGCCGCGAATTCCGCCAAGAAGGTTAAGGCGGCGATTGAGGGTTTACGATCTGCGACTTGACCGCAGCGAACTACACCGGTGTAATTACTGCAACACGCTGACCGCGTGGGGGAGTTCTTGAGGTGGGGAGAACGACATGTCGGCTTCGCAGTACCGCTCGGGTGTGCCGGACAACTGGTTCGTCGACCCGGTACATCTTGGCGTGCCAGGCGTACGTCGTGTCGACCCGGAAGACGAGAACGCTCTCGCCTGGCAGACCGACGCGCTGTGCGCGCAGACCGATCCCGAGGCGTTCTTCCCCGAGAAGGGCGGCTCGACGCGAGACGCGAAGCGCATCTGCAGCTCGTGCGATGTCCGCGGCGAATGCCTGGAATACGCGCTCCAGAACGACGAGCGATTCGGGATCTGGGGCGGTCTGAGCGAGCGTGAACGTCGTAAGCTCAAGCGCCGGGCAAGCTGACTGGCTGCGGGGGTTTCAGCGCTCGCGTGAGCCCTCAGCCGGAAACGCCGGGCCCAAGGCGCCTGCGTCGGGGGACGCAACCATAGGCTGACGGCGTCATGCCCGGCACTGTTCACGCGATCGTCGTCGTGCGTCCCGACGGTCGCACGTCCGCGGCGTACCACCTTCGTCGCACCTTCGCGTCCGTGGCGGCGGGCTCTCGCCGTCCGGATGCCGTGACCTTGGTGGTGTGCGGAACCGACCCGGCAGTTGAGGACGCCCTCGAGCCAGGAAACCTTCCCGATCCCACCGCCGATGGGCGGGGCGTGCGCGTCATCCGTCTCGGGCGGCGGACGCGGTTCGCGGCAGCGGTGGCCAGTGCGGCCCTCGAGCCGGATCCTCGAAGCGGCACGGGTATGGATGCCGACCTGCTGTGGTTACTCGCGCAAGACACCGCTCCGGAACCCGAGGCACTGGCCCGCCTCGCCGGGCAGCTCGAGCTCTCGCCGACGCTCGCGTTCGTTGCGCCGAAGCTGGTGCGTGATGACCGTCCCGAACGGATCGTGTCGCTCGGCGTGAGCATGACCCGCGCCGGCTCTTCCGTGGAGCTGGCAGCCGGCGACCTCGATCAGGGTCAGCGCGATGGCATCACTGATGTGCTCGGTTCAGACATCCGTGCCGTGCTGGTGCGTGCGTCCGTCTTCCGTGCGCTGCGCGGGATCGACCCGGCCCTCCGCGACGCGGACGAAGGCCTTGACCTCGCTGTGGCCGCACGCCTCATGGGAGGGCGGGTTGCGCTGGTCCCGACGACTCGCGTCGCCGTTTCGGGTGATGGTGCGGCGGGACTCCCATTCGCCGACACCGGCCGCCGGCGGCGCATGATCATCGCTCGGCGCCGCGCTGCCCAGTTGCACCGGCGTCTGACCTCTGCCCACACCCTCTTGCTCGTTCCGATCTGGTTGTCGCTGCCGTTTGTTGCCCTCGGCCGCACGATCGCACAGCTGGTGATGAAGGATCCGGGCCGGATCGCAGGGGAGTGGACAGCCACGATTCTGGCGATGGTGCGCCTTGCTGCGGTCGCGCGGGGCAGGCGCCACCTGCGTCGTCACCGCACCGTGCCCTGGTCGCGGATCGCCCCTCTCCGAGTCTCGACGGCGCTCGCCCGAGAGCGTGCGGTCGAACCCGCGGAGCCCGCGCCGGATTCTCTTCCCCGCGCGGAGCTTCACTTCTTCGGTGGGGGCGGCGCGTGGCTCGTCCTCGCTATGGCCGTCGTGTCACTCGCCGCGTTCCCCGCCTTGCTGGCGTGGCCAGCGCTCGGTGGCGGTGCGCTTCAGCCGCTGCGCGACACCGTCGCCGGGCTCTGGGCTGACGCGGCCTACGGACTTCGACCGATGGGGTGGAACGTGTCGGGCCCCGCCGACCCGTTCTCGGCGGTCGTCGCGGTGATCGGCTCCCTCTGGCCGTTCGCGCCGAGTCGGGCTCTCGTGCTGCTGTGGTTGGCTGCGCTGCCCTTGGCTGCCCTCGGCGGGTGGTTCGCGGCGACGCGGATCACCGACCGCCCGGTCCTGCGCATCACTGCCGGTGTGGGCTGGGCGCTGGCGCCGACGTTCCTGGTCGCCCTCACTCAGGGCGTCCCGACCGGTGTGATCGTGCATCTGCTGCTGCCCTGGCTGGTTTTCGCTGGGTCCGTCTCACACCGATCATGGGTCCCGGCAGCAACGGCCTCGCTACTGGCAGCTGGGGTGATCGCCGCGGCTCCCTCGCTCGCTCCCGCGCTGGCCGTGGTCCTGATCGCCGGGCTCATCGCGGCGGCCGTGCGCCGTTCCGGGGCGAGTGTCGCACGGATGCTGTGGATTCCCGTTCCCACAATCGTGCTGTTCGGCCCCGTGGCATGGACGCAGGTGCATGCGGGAACGCCGTGGGGTCTGCTCGCCGACCCCGGCGCTCCGATCCGCTCACTGGCCGAGGCGACCAGCGCAGGCACTCGTCTGTGGGTGTCTCTCGGGTTTCCCGCCTCAAGCGGTGCGGGGTGGGCAGAGCTCTTCTCCACCGTGCCGCTGTGGGTGCCGGCGGTCCTGCTGGTGCCGATCGCGCTGCTTGCGGCATCCGCTGCTGCGACGCCACGATGGCCGGTCGGTCTCGCTCATCTCGCCCTGATCGTGCTCGGCGTCGCAACAGCCGTCGCTGCAACCCACATCGCGGTGCGCTTCGACGGCGCGAACGCTCTCGGACTGTGGCCGGGCGCGGGGCTCAGCCTTGCCTGGTGGGGCATCGTGGGCGGCGCAACCCTGACCCTCGATCAACTCGGTCGGGCCGAGATGGCTCGGTTCCGCCGGCGAGCCGGAGCCGTCTCGGCATCCGCTGCGGTGGTCTGCATCGTGGCTCTGGTGATCCTGGCGGCTCCGGCGCTGACCGCGTCGGCGCGGGGCGCCACGGCACTCACGAATGGTCCGACCAGCACGCTACCGGCGTATGTCGAAGCCGACAGCGGTGGCGACACCGCGACGGGGACGATCGTGCTGACGGCTGAAGCCGACGGCAGCCTCGCCGCACGCGTGGTCTGGGGCGGCAGCGAGACCATCGGGGCACATAGCACCGTGCTCGAGACCCGGACTGCCGTGGATGACGCGTCAGCTCAGCTCGCTGCGACTGCCGCCGCCCTCGTGAGCTCGACCTCGCCAGACGCCGTTGCTGCGCTGGGCGACCAGGGGATCGCCTTCGTGCTGCTCGCTCCTGGCGCCGACGCGCCGGCAGCCGACGTGCTCCGGCGCGAGTCCGCCACCGCACTCGATCAGCGCGATGATCTCGATCCCGTCGGGGCCACCGAACGGGGCGATCTGTGGCGTGTCACCTCCGACATCGGCGCCCGGCCAAGCGCCGCGAGCCCGGCGGGGGGGATCGCACTCGAGATCCTCCAGATCGCCGTCATCGTGATCGCCCTGCTGCTCGCGGCACCGACGGGGAGGAGCCGCGCCCGCGCCCGGCAACATCCGCGCATCGTGGGCCTGACTGCCGCCGAGCGAGCAGCGGATGCCGGAAAGGCCCGACGCCTCGAAGATGGCGCGCAGGAGGCCCAGGCCCTGCCGAGCGAGCCGACGGGTGAGGAGGCAACATGACAGTCACGGCCTCACGCTGGCTCCGACCCGTCTTCGGTGTTCTCGCGGGAGCTGGCGCCATTGCCGCGGTTGCGCTGGTGCCGCAGATCGAGGTCCCCACGATCGCGCCGGAACCGGCGTCAGTGGCTGTCTCGCCACCGTCGGCCGGGCAGACCCTCGTGTGCGCCGGCGACCTCCTCGCGTCAGCGCGAGACTCCGAAGCCGCTGGCTCGATCAGTGTTGCAGCGCCCCAAGCGGTCACGACGGCGGGCGAGAACGCCCTTGATCGCAGCGAGTTGGTCTCGGATGCCACGGGCACCTCACCCCTCGTGCTTCGATCAGCACCGGGCTCGGAGCCCTTCGCCGCCGCCGGATCCGCGACAGTCGCCGACCCCGACCTCGCGGGATACAGCGCGGCGTCGTGCCGCCTGCCGCTGCTGGACTCGTGGCTCGTGGCCGGAGCCGGCACGACAGGCGCCGCCGACCTTATCGTGCTCTCGAACCCGGGCGAGGTTGCTGCGACTGTCACCCTCACTGTCTATGGAGCGGGCGGAGCCGAGGTCCCGCCCGGTGGCGGAGACATCGTCGTGCGACCCGGCGCGCAACGCATCATCCCGCTCGCAGGCCTCGCCCTCGGTGAAGAGAGCCCCGTCGTGCACGTGCAAGCCACCGGCGCGCCGGTCGCGGCGTCCCTGCAGTCGAGTATCACGCGGGTCCTCGAGCCGGGCGGGGTCGATCAAGCCGGAGCGCTCGGCGAGCTCGCAACGCGCCAAACTGTCGTCGGGGTCACGGTCACCGAGGGAGCTCTCGGCACCGGCACGGGGCTTGCCGGGACCATCGTGCGGGTCCTTTCGCCCGATGCCGACACCGAGGCGACGATCTCGGTGCGAGCTGTCGGTGCTGCAGTCCCTGCCATCGATCCGGTGAACGTCCAGCTGCGCGCTGGCATCCCGGCCGCCGTCGAGATGCCCAGCCTGCCGGTGGGGTCGTACACGGTGGATGTGGTTGCCTCGACGCCGGTCGCGGCAGCGGTGTGGCAGACGACCGGCTTCGGTGCGGCATCTGACTTCGCGTGGTACCAGCCGTCCCCGGATATCGAGTCAGCCGCCGTGATCGCCGTACCGAGCGGGCCCGGGCCGGTCCTGACCATCGCCAACCTCGGCGCCGCGGATGTGGCTGTCGAGCTTGCGGAACCCGGGTCTGACCCCGTCCCGGTGACCGTGCCCGCGGGAGCGAGCGTCCAGGTGCCGCTGCGGGCCGCGGCATCCTACGAGCTCACCAGCGGGGGACCCGTGCGCGCGAGCGTCGGCTACGTCGGTGCCGGTGCTCTCGGCGCCTTCCCGGTGTTCCCCTCCACCGTGGGCCAGGAACCGATCGTCGTCTACCCCTGAGCAATCCTCAGAAGTAGCGGAAGCGGTCGGGGCCGAGATCCCACGGATCCTTGCCGAGGTACTGCGCCGCAGCTCGGAACACTGCCCCCTCGATCATCATCCGGCGATGCAGATCATCGTTGCGGTGCAGGTGCGACAGGCGCTCCAGCGGCACCCGGTACAGGATGATGCGCTTTTGGTCGGTCAGTACCGCCCACCGGGGGATGCCGTCGGCATCCGTTGCGGGGGGCATGTCGCCGATTTCGAAGCTGACGTCGCGAAGCTCCTCCCACGCCGAGCGAAGGAACTCCGCCGCGGTGCCGACGGTGAGATCGAACCGGTCGATGCGG
>MDSV01166200.1_pt1 | contig 12077 bp, 6 predicted proteins | sample 810851 | NCBI WGS metagenome assembly MDSV01 (sample SAMN05326640, study PRJNA326480) | marine metagenome | isolation source: seawater | place: Atlantic Ocean: North East | collected 2012
ATCTATATTTATTACGATATTATTCTTATCTTTTATAAGATGACGAATCACAGCGGAGCCAATAAAACCACAACCACCAGTAATCAAATAAATATCTTTCTTTAGCATAATAGTAAGTTTATTTTATTAATTCTTTTAAAGACAGCAATTCCTTATCTTTTTCAGAAATTACAAAATTCTTAAATTTAGGCCATTTTATATTCAAATCAGGATCATTCCATACAATTCCAGATTCTGATTCCTTATTATAGAAATTATCAACTTTATAAGAAATTAATGTATTGTCCTGAAGACTACAAAAACCATGCGCAAAACCCTTCGGTATTAATAAAGAACCCGAATTAGTATCTAGATTATATGAGAAATATTTTCCAAAGTTGTGGGATTCTTGTCTAAGATCAACAAAAATATCAAGTATACTGCCTGAAATAACTTTTAATAATTTTGATTGCCCATGAGATCCTTTTTGGAAATGAAGACCTCTTATTGTCCCAGCCTTTAATGAAAAAGATAGATTATCTTGTACAAATAAATTGTTAACATTAATTGATGCAAACGCTTCGCTATTATAACTCTCTATGAAATAACCACGTTTATCATTATACTTTTTACAAGTAATTAAAAAAACATCTTGAAAAATTTCTTTTTTTTGTAAATTATCAGTCATTTAAAATCTTTTTAACTAAATCTTTGTGCTTTGGAATACAAACATCCCAAAGATCATATTCTTTAATAATTGTTTTACGAGCCTCTTCTCGTATATATAAATACTTTTCAGGTTTTTCTAAAATATTATTAACCTTTTCTGAAATAGCATCATAATCGAAAAAATCTACCAGCAAACCATTTTTTTTATCACTAATTACTTCCTTAACAGGGCCCGTATTTGATCCAAGTATCAAGCCACCGCATGACATTGACTCCAACATAGACCATGAAAGAACAAAAGGATAAGTAAGATAAACATGTACTGAGGCAATATTAAAAAAAGCAATAAGTACATTATAATCTACATACCCAAGAAAAAGAATTTTTGATGTATCAACCTTGTCTTTAATTTCATTAAAAAAGTTTTCTCTATGAGTTTCGCCCTCCTCAGGGGTTGCACCATAACCTTTTTCGTCACCTCCTATTAACACAATATAAGCATCAGGATTCTTATCTAAAATATCAGGAATTGATCTTATAAAAGTATGATAGCCTCTATAAGGCTCGAGTGTTCTTGATACAAACAAAACAATCTTATTTTTATTTGTTAAAGTTATATTGTTAATTGTTACTGATTTTTCCATATTAGGTTGTAAAAATTTTGTATCAATCCCTTCATGAATTACATCAATATTTTTCTTAAAAATAGAAGGAAAGGTATTTTTTTGAAATTTTGTAGGTGTAATCATTTTTTCACTTAATAAATATTGAGAATAAAAAGAAGAATTCCTAGCAATTAATTTTCTCCTTGTATAAGAAGTTTTATCCATAAATACCGTTGGATCAAAATCAATATCACTATTTTCAAGATTATAATTAAACTCAACATAGGTTAAATATTTCGTTTTAGGCCAAACTTCCTTCAAAAAAAGTAACTCACCCCACCCTGAATGACCTATAATTAAATCTGGATAATAACCATTATCTTTTAATTCATTAGCCTTATTCGCGCATGCATCAGCACGTATTATTTTTGTTTCAAATTCAACGGCAAATTTATGAATATTTGGGGTATTTCCTTGATCTATACTATAAAGATTTTTATCGACTCCAGGCAAAGGTTTGTGATCCATCACTGATAATGAGGAAATTTCATAATTATCTTCTTTAGCAAGCTCTGGAGCTAAATATTTATATTGCCCTGGAAAATTTTGATGAATAAATAATATTTTTTTCTTTTCCATTTTATCCTCTTTTAATTCTTAAAAGATCAAATTTTAACATTAAAATAATATACTGCTTCAATTTTGTTTCACTTAAATTAATTTGTAATGAAATATTCTTTAGTGATAAAGATCTTTCTTCAACAGCAAATAAAATAGAGTTTACAATATCGATCTCGCACTTAAAATTTATTGGATTATTATTTAATCTAATAGTTTTGGACGAGAGAATATAATGTGAAGCAGTTATTGATTTTAAACCGTTTGAAGAAATTATACTACTTTTAGTAAGCTTATGAGTTGGATAAGTATCGAAAAAATTATGCGGGTCAATAACTTCAATAAAATTCTGTGTAATAGAATCTTTATTGTGATTACGAATAGTGTCTAATTCATTAGATAATAACTTATATTCCTCGGTAATGACCTTCCATTCAAAAATCTCTTTAGCGCGCTTTTTCCCCGAGTCTCCAAATTTTTTTCTTAAATCTTTACTAGAAATTAATTCAATTATTCTTTTTGCACATAAATCAATATCAATTGATACTGTTTGACTCGCAAAGCCAATATAATGATCATAATTATTTAAATTAGTTATATAATTATAAGCCATTTCAATACCATCACCTTTCTCAAGAGACGTTGTAGGTATTGTAAACCCATCTATACCGTCTCTAACTGTAGCTCTATATCCATTCCAATCACTTACTATAACAGGAAGATTAGATGCCATACCCTCGAGAGGTGTTATCCCAAATGTTTCCTGAAAATTGTCACTTAAAGAAATAAAAATATCGGAAGCAGCTAAGCTATTCATTTTAGTATTTATTTCTCTTCCATCAACGAAATGACAAATTACATCAGGACAGATTTCTTTAGCTTCATCAATAAAAATATTTTCAATAAAGTCATTGGGAAACCAGCCCGCTTGAATTAGGTGAATTTTTTGACCCTTTTTTAGTGACTTACTCGCGTAATCAAGGGCTTTGTACATGGCGAAAGGATGGGCTTTTGCATGAAAAGATAGTCTTCCTACAAAAATTAAAGCAATATCATTTTCCTTTATTCCCATTTTTTTTCTTACCTCGTCTCTCTGGGATAAAGTAAAATTAAAATCTCTACTATGAATACCAAGTGGAATAATAGGAAATTGTGGTTTTGGAAATTTTTTAGCTTCAAATTTATCTTTTAGAAATTCCTCTTGATAATCAATTATTTTCATAATTGATGACTTAACGCTTGATGAGGTACAAACAAGCGCGTCCCACTCCATAGCTGGTTTAGAATATAGATCAGATAAGAAATTGATTACCCCTAAAGACATTGTTGTATGTGTTATACCAACAATACTAAATGAATTGTTTCCAAATTTTGAGCGATATAAACCAAAATTACCTATTTGAGGGTCGTGAATAAATAATCCTCCGTATTTATTGGAGTTGTTTAATTTATCATAATTAAATAGCTCAACATTTATTGTTTTATCTTTTAAGACAAGTGATGAGAATGTTTTAATAAAATTATCATTATCCATCTTATCTGGAATTAGAAAGCCAGCAGCCTCATAATCCCCTTCCGCAATAGCTCGTAAGTATGAAAGTCCGGCAGCATGACGTCCCATTAAACGTCCATCTTTGTAGTCAAAAGCATCTGACATATATAAAGTAGCTAAAGGATAATAATTATTAGACACAGGCTATTTGCCTAAATGCTTATCAAAATTTTTCTTAAGAAAATCTTGCTGATTCTCTGGTTTTATTGCATTAACCCACATATCAATTCCATTACTTACAGCCATTCCTGTTTTAAAACCAGCACCGTGAAGCAAACCGATTAATACTTTACTTGTAAAACCACATCTGTGAGCCATATAATGCTTACCTTCTTGCAAAGATGCTCTGTGACCGTATAAAATATCTATAGCCGCTATAGGTCCCATACCAGATTGATACAAAGTTCCAATAAGATTACCTTCAGCTACATGCTTAGCAACACCTTGAAGGTCAGGAACACCTATGTATATCTCCCCATCATCCTTAATAACCCTATAAAATTCCCTCAGGGCAATATCAACTTCATGAGGGTATAAATGCTCTAAATTATGTGATGAATAAATTGCATCAAAACTTTTATCATCAATCATTGATAAATCAGTCAATGAGGCAATAATATCAGGCTTGGGTATTATAGTTTCATCAATATCTAGACGTACCTCTGTCCAATCACTTGTTTCAAAGATTTTAGTTGAATTTTCTTTAGTTTGTGGCCCACAACCTACATGAAGAAGTTTTTTCATATTTAACCTAATATTGTTTATAGAAATATATATTAAACAAAACAAAATGATAATATAAAGAACAAAATTTATGATAATATTAAATAAAAATAAATAAAGTACGTAACTACTTTTTTAGGAATATCTTATGGAATTGACTGTTAAGCAAGCTCTAGAAAAAGGAATAATTGCACATAGAAAAGGAAATCTTACTGAAGCTGCCAATATTTATCGTTCTATATTAAATGCATTTCCAAAACATCCTGATGCTAACCATAACTTGGGGCTTATAGCAGTATCTTCAAATAAAACTGAAGTAGCATTACCTTTATTTAAAACAGCACTCGAACTTAATCCAAAGATGGAACAATATTGGTTGAGCTATATTAATGCTCTTATAAATGAAAAAAAATTTGAGGAAGCTGATCAATTTATTGAACAAGCGGAGAAAAATAATATATCCTTAGATAAGCTCGGAAGCCTTATTAAGAGAGCATCTTCTTTTTCTTCAAAAAAAAGTATCAATAAAAAGAGTCTATCTAAGAAAAAAATCAAAATACTGTCGGAGCATTATGATAATAAACGCTATGATAATGCCGAAAAAATGGCTTTATCAATAATAGAAAAATTTCCTGAAAACCCATATTCATGGAAAATATTAGGATCAATACGTTCACAAACAGGTAGGTATTATGAGGCAATTGATGCAAATGAAAAAGCAGTTAAATTGTCACCTAGAGATGCTGAATGTCATAACACTCTTGGCGTTACACTTACAGGGCTAGGAAGAAGAAAAGAAGCTATAGCTAGTTTTAATAAAGCAATATCGTTAGATCCAAAAAATGCAATGGTCTATAACAATCTAGGTATTGCCCTTAAAGATGAAGATAGAATTGAAGAGGCTATAAAGATTTATAAACGGGGAATAACTTTAAAACCTGATTATGTTTTAGCTCACTATAACTTAGGTATTATTTATCAGGCACTTAACAAAATAGAAGAGGCAGAAGAATGCTATAGAAAAGCAATAAAACTTAAACCTGATTTTGCTGAAGCTTATAGTTATTTAGGATGTGTTATGTATGAAAAAGGAGATGAAAGTTCTGCTATAGATTGTTTTAGAAAAAGCCTTAGCTTTAAACCTGATCTAATTATAAACAAGGTGAGATTGAATATTGTCAAATCAAGAAAATCTCGGGGACAATTATTAGAAAAAACCAATGCAAACGAATTATATAAATACAACGAATCAAGATTAGATTCCATTCCATTAATTCTGAATAGAGATGTTGAAAACGATTTAATAGAATATCTACATAGTGTCAAATCACGAAGCTTAGAAGATACAAAAGATGCAAGATATGGTAGTGGAAAATGTTCTGCTGATTTCGAGTTATTTAAAGATAAAAGTAAAATTATAAAAAATCTATCATTAGATTTAATATCTATAATAAGCGAAGCAGTTAAGTCTAATGTATATGTTCATGAATCTTTTTTTAATATTTATGAAACTGGAGGAGGAATAAAATCACATAACCACGTGGTAATGCATGATATATCAATGAATTTATGGAAAGAAAAATACAGCCTTGTCTACTATCTATCAGTCGGAGATCAAAAATGTATGGATCCAGGTATCTTAAAATTTGATGACCCAAATGAAAATATTCTTCCATCTGATGGAATGATAGTAATGTTCCCGGCAAGTAAAAATCACTATGCTTTTTATAACGGTAAAAGCGATAGAGTAATAATTGGCGTTAACTTTTATGCTATATAAAATTAAATAATTAAGATTAGATAACTAAGCCCAAGGAAAAAATTCTATAATAAAAAATGAGAAACTACTAAGTAGGATTGTTTATTTAGAGGTGGGAAATATTACTGACGATTCAAAAAAATTAGTTATAATTAATTCTCTCTTTTCTTTATCAAGATCAATTTCATCGGAATTTAAAATATAGTCAATCGACCTAGGTGATTCAAGTAAGCGATAGATAGAATCTTCGTCATCACTCAGCATCATTTTTCGGTTTGCACTTAAAATAAATGAGGTACCAACACCTTTTGATTGCTTATAACTTTGATACTTCCTTGTATTTAAAAAAGTATTGTGATCTTTCATGAGTTCGTGCTGTAAAAAAAGATTCGATTCATTTTTTGATAAACAAAATAAATGTTTAGAGTGGCCATTATAAGGACTATTAATATTACAAACATTATTCCATTGATCTGTTAAGCTTTTACCCTTTAATCTATCAATAAATGAAGGCATAAAACTTTTTTTAAAGTTGGCAGATGGGTAATAAAGAGAATTACTGTACCACCCTTGAAAAAAAACATTACTTTTTTTAAATAAGTCAAATAACTCATTTACTGAAAAATAATGAATAGAATCATTAAGATAACGAATAGTAAAGTCTCTTATATCAATGAAAGTATTTGGATCAACCTGTCCCCTTACAAAATCCAAAAGAGCAATACGACTGGGATGTAAATTATCGAGTTTTTTTATAAAATCAAATGCTTCATTAATATCTTCATCTGAATCATATGAATATCCAAGATTCAAAAGAACATCACGAATAATATTAACTTGTTGAAAGTAATAAGACGATAAAACATTAGCTAAGATTACGCCGTTATCAGAAAGTAAAGATGATATATGTTTTAAAACATGAGGTGGATCTTTATGATACGAAATAAAATCCATTATTATAATAATATCAAATTCATTATCATCAAAATCTAGAAGATCAATATTATGAATTTTTAGGTTTTTAATATTATAGTCTTTAATTTGATTTAGGTTTGAATCAATAACACTTGAAGAAATATCAATTGCTGTGAACTTAAATTTTGGATTTCTTAAACTATGAAATATTGCTTCATTATAACCACAGCCAACTATAAGAACATTATAGTTTTTTTTAAAAGCTTGGTTCGGAAAAATTAAATCTAATTCATCATGAAGATCAAATGGTAAACGCATACCGCTTTCAATTTTTTCCTTAACATTATAAGGATGAGGAAGTGGATATTTATCAAAAATACTAGTGTTCATTTTTTTTTATAAAAAAAAAGGGGAGCATAAGCTCCCCTTAGATTTTCCATTATCGGATCCTAGTAGGTAGCATCCAGATCTGTTAAGTCACGCATAGCAGTATTAGCATCAGATGCAAATGCATCGGCTGTAACTGTATCGATAAAGGCAACTAACTCAACCTCATTAACAGTAACAGAGGTATCGTTAATTACTTTAGCTGAGTCTAAGTGATAGATATAAGCATCGCCATTATCATAAGCTACAGCATAGAACTTATCACCTGCAGTAGTTACAGTAATACTTGCAATTGTATCAGTATTATCACTAAGGTTTGCAACTAATGCTTTAAAGAGTGCAGTACCATTAGAAGCAGCAGCTTTATCATCTTCAAGATCAACGCCAGCCAATGTAACACTTGGACTATCAGCAGCAATGATTTCAAGAATATCAAACTGAGCAGTATTAGTGGTTATGGTTTGGGCACCACCATCTGCAATATTTTGAGTTGGCATCTCACCAATAACCGCTGTAGTACCATCAGTACCATCAGTAGTACCATCTTCAGAGAAGAATAAATTATCAGTTCCTACTGTAGCTCCAGTGATTGAGTTATAACCACCTAATGTATCGATATAAACTGACTCAGTACCACCTGCAACAGTAATGGTATCATTACCAGCACCTGTCCAGATAACATCGTCACCAGCTGTACCTGTAACAGTATCATTACCAGCATAAGTATAGACAGTATCGACAGCACTTGTACCTAAAACAGAGTCATTACCACCAGCCGTTTTGGTTGTTGTTACACCAAGATTAGTTATATAGAAATCAACATCATCAATAGACATAGCTGTATTTCCAGTAAGCTGAATTTTAAGGTCATTAGCATTTACAATACCGTCACCAGTAAAGTCGATAGCTAAAGAGCTACTGTCTGTAATAAATGCAGCATCACCAATAACTCCACCCATAATACCTGGGAGAGATCCATCAGAAGGTGTATCACCTCTATCCGTTGCTACAAATGTAGAGGTTGTAGGCATAGAGAAGCTAATTCTAATATTATCAGAGGCAGATACGAAATCTGTAATCTCATCAAAATTAGCACCAGCTGAGTCTGAAGGTGCAGTATAAATAAAAGTATCTACACCAGATCCACCAGTTATAACATCCTTACCAGCACTACCAGTGATTATATCATTACCGTCTCCAGCATTAATAGTATCATTTCCAGTACCACCTGTAATTGTATCAACACCGCCGCCTGATGTAATATTATCAGCACCAGCATTACCTTCAATCTCATCGGCACCAGAACCTGAAGTAATTGTATCATTACCAGCTCTACCATAAAGGTCGTCCGCACCACCGTTACCAGTAATTGTATCGGCTTGATAACCACCATGAACAGTATCAGCATTTACAGTACCTTTAACAGTAAAGGCAGTAGCACTTATAGCTGTATTGATAGCATTACTAGCGTGTGACTTATTAAATAATAGAGTACCAGTTGAAGATACAACAGCAGAAGCATCCATTTCAAATGCTGCCATTTCTGTATCAGTAGAGGCTATAGTACCTAAATCAAAGTCAACAGCACCAGATGAATTAAGCTGAAGAACAGCTTTCTCAACACCTGTTACAAGTGACATATCCATTACAGCAGTAATAGCAGTTGAATTGGTAATTAAGAATTGGTCAGTACCACCATTACCAGTAAAGGTATCAGTAGCTTCTAGGCCAGCAGCTGCAGTACCAACAATCATATAAGTATCATCACCGGAACCACCCTTAAAGACATCATCAACATCAGTTGCGGTATCATTCGGGAAGAAGATAGCAGAACCATTTGTTACTGATGATAAGTCTAATGTATTTGAAGCACCTGTTCCTGAATCATTACCATCATACGTAACTGTCGTAGTTCCATTGCTAGTAAAGAAACCATTACCAAGTGTTATACTTGTTGCATTAGTTGAAATATCATCTGATGCATCAATAATTTCAATACCAGTAACTGATTCCATTTCTGGAGCAGTAATTGTTAATGCAGCAGCTTGATTGAATAATAATGTATCAGTACCTTCACCACCATCAATGGTTTCAGAACCACCAGATGTTTTAAAGTCTGTGAAAGTATCGACAACGATAGCATCATTACCAGCACCACCAGAAATGTTATCCATTCCAGCACCACCGTATAGTGAGTCAGCACCAGCATTACCATGAATGGTATCAGAACCAGCACCACCTTTAATAGTATCAGCACCGCCATTACCAGTAAATGTATCAGCACCAGAACCACCTGTAAGTGAGTCACCAAATGCACCACCAATCATTGTAACAACTTCTGCAGCAGTATTTGATGAAGCAGTAGCCGTTAATCTTTCACCACCAGTTAATGTTGTTGGATGCATATCAAGAGCTGACCCGTCGATAGTAAGAGCAGCACCTGTAAATCCAGCATTAACAGTAATTGTAGCAGTAATTACAGTACCGCCGCCGCCGCCATCATCGAGTGCAGCATCACGAATTGTTACTGTTTCAATATTGCTAATTTGTGCATCTAGAACCGCAGTTGTATTAGCACCAACACCAGCTTGTGGAGTAGCATCAACAATATCAATAATGATTTGGTCATCACCAGCACCACCATTAACACTATCAAGAGCTGTTAATGTTTCAGTTGCATAGAAAGTGAAAGTATCATCACCTGAACCACCAGTAAGATTAAGGTTACCGGCAGCATTAGCAGCAATATTAATTGCTGTTGTTAATGAATCACCAGTTGCAGATGAAGCTGTAATCGTAGATGTAGCACCAGGCTGAATTACGATACCTGGGTTAGCAGCTAAGAAAGCGTCATTAACAGTTAATGATGATCCTGTAGTAAGAGACAACACTTCAACGTTACTAATATTAGCAACTTCAGCAGTTGTTAATGTAGCAGCAGCTGAGAACGTTAATGTATCTGTACCTGCACCAGCATCAACAGTATCTGTACCTAATGTTGTACTAAACTGAGCTTCCGTTGACATTGTAATTGCATCATTGCCAGCACCAGCGTCAATACTATCTAAACCAGCACCACCATTAATAGTATCGATACCACCGTTACCAGTAATTGTATCGCCTTTAGTACCACCAGTTATAGCATCAGCACCATCGCCACCTATAATAACTTGAGCAGCTGTCGCATTGGTAAGATTAATAGTTGTATCCTCACCAGCATCCATTGAAGATGCATCCCAAGTAGCGGCAGTAGCATATGTTGTTATAGATACGTCAACATCAGCTGTGTTAGATAAAGTAGAATCTGTAATATTAAAAGCTTCAACACCAGTAACACTTGAACCAAGAGCAACGGCCTGATCTGCAGCAACCTGTGAAATATTCACCGTATCTGAACCTGTACCACCTACTACAGTTGTACCTGCCCAACTACTTGCAGCACCATTAACAATCAAAGTTGTATTAGCACTTGTTGTTGCGCTTGAACCATTATCAATATCATCAGAATCAGATGCACCAATTGTAACCGTAGCTGTATCAGTATAACCAGCATTAAGGGTAAGGTCTTGGTCATCCGTGCTTGATAAATCGAAAGTAGTTGCTGAAATATTAGCAGCAAGAGTAATAGTAGCAGCATTACCTGTTGCTTCTAATACTTCCACATTACTTACACCACCTAAAATAGTAGCTGAAGCAATTCCAGCACCAACAACTAATGTATCAGTACCATCACCACCATCAATTGTATCGAGAGCCGTTAGATTTGCTGTACCAACATTAATGGTATCATTACCAGCACCACCAGAAATATTCTCAACACCTGAACCTGCGGTCACAGAGTCATTACCTGCGCCCATGGATATTGTGTTGCTACCAGCTGTACCAACAACAGTATCATTACCACCGTTCATAGTTGCTGTATCAGCATTATTACCTAATGTATAAGATGCAGCATTATCACCATCAGTAACAGTTATTTTACTACCTGTAGCAGCAGCAGCAACATCACTAGCATCAACGCTAAATGTTAATCCACCAGCTGTATCAGCAGCGTCTAATGCACTTGAGTCAATAGTAATATCTTTACCTGTTCCAGGTAAGAAAGTTGTACCAAGATCAATAGCAGTATTTGTATTACCAAAAGGACTGTCTAAAATTACAATATTTTCAAATGCAGTTACTGAATCGCCAAGTTCGTCAGCAGCAGTTGGATTAGCAGGATTACCAGTAGGATATACATAAAGAGTATCTGTACCTGTACCACCAGTAATTGTTAATTCACCAGTATCACCGTCTAATTCAGCAGAAGAAACATAAACATGCGATGTTACATTGGCAAGGTTAACAAAGCTATCTGTACAAGCAGCATCATCAACAATACCAGCTGCACCAAGTTTAGACATAATAACAGTCGTCTCATTTGTATAACCTTCATCAATATCTAAAGTTTGTTTATCATCACTTGAGAAGTCAAATGTTGTAGTACTTACATTACCAACGAGATCAAGATCGCGAGCGCCCGTTACTTCGAGTGTTTCAACATTAGAAACACCGCCCATTACAGTTGCATTAGCAACATCTTGAGCAATTACAAGTGTATCAGCACCATCACCACCATCAATAACATCGGTAGCAGCGAGTGAAGTCATAGTAATTGTATCAGAACCACCACCAGTAGAAATATTATCTGCACCAGCTGCAGTTCCCGTTAGAACATCATTGCCAGCACCACCAGTGTATGTAACACCTGCAACTACACCAGGTGCAGCACTCAATGTAACACCACCTGTAGCTGCAGAAGCATCAACAGTTGTAATTTCAGCTGAAAGAGCATTTGTGATTGTTAAACTTTGATCACCAGTAATTGTTA
>MDSV01211855.1_pt1 | contig 12077 bp, 12 predicted proteins | sample 810851 | NCBI WGS metagenome assembly MDSV01 (sample SAMN05326640, study PRJNA326480) | marine metagenome | isolation source: seawater | place: Atlantic Ocean: North East | collected 2012
TTAAGGTATTTTTTAACGAAATTCATAAAACAAGATTGTTAACCTGCTGACTTAACTTTTTTCTCAATAATTTCTGGGATGTCCTCATCCAGATCGTCTTCTTTTTGATTTTTAGGTTGAAAAGCGTACAGCACATGTAGTTTACAGTAAGGGAATTCTCCCTCAGGCTTTCTGCCACAAAAATAAAACTTTTCTTCATTTGGGTGACCTATTGGCCATTTACAAGTCTCCTCTGAAAGCTCCTCTAAAGATTTAGGATTTTCTGCCTCAAAATTTTTATCAAGCAAAATTGATTGAAATCTAGCCTTTCGAGACAAAGGAGCAGACGTACGTTTTATGGCTTGTTTACTATCTTTTGATCTATGAGAACCAGACTGTTTTGAAGGAGCTCTCGCTTCTAAATTTAATCTATGCGCCTTACCAATAACTGCATTACGTGTTGTGTCACCAAGTTTTTCAGCTATTTGACTAGCGGTAAGTCCTTTAGACCAAAGCTCTTTTAATTTTTCAACTTTCTCGTTAGTCCAACTCATAGTATATAATTGCTATATTTAGTATTTTTATTATGACTAAAACATTATGTTGTAGTTGAAAACACTAAAACGATCTAAAGCTGTTAGTATAATTAGTTTTGCACAGTTTTTTTTAATAAGAGGATATAAGACTATCAATGGTTGAAACGATAAAGAAATATAAAATTGGAAAAAGAAGATTTGGCCTAATTAACTGGGTTGGAGCTTGGACCTTATATCAAAAAGAAACTCTTAGATTTTTAAATGTATGGATCCAAACAATTTTTTCACCTCTAGTTTCCTCTCTTTTGTTTTTATTGGTTTTATCACTAGCTATAGGCAGTGATAGAGGTAACGTTCTGGGTGTTCCATTTATAATTTTTTTAGCTCCTGGATTAATTGCTATGCAAGTAATTCAACAATCTTTCTCACATTCTTCTTCTTCATTTATGATTAGTAAAATACAAGGAAATATAGTGGACCTTCTTTATGCACCCTTATCTGCTTCAGAAGTTACTATTTCGGTTTCTTTAGCTGCTGTAACTAGAAGCTTTGTAATTGCAGCTGTTTCAATTTTAACATTTTATTTGATAATTAATCTTCAAATTAAACATCCGTTTATATTAATCTTGTTTACTTTTTTATCCTCTTTTATTTTAGGCAATGTTGGTATTATAGCAGGATTATGGGCTGAAAAATTTGATCATATGGCAACTGTTACAAATTTTGTAATTGTTCCTTTATCCTTTCTCTCAGGGACGTTTTATTCAATAGATAGATTGCCTAATATTTTAAGATCAATAAGTGAATATAATCCATTTTTTTATATGATCGATGGAATTAGATATAGTTTTATTGGAGTAGCCGATGGATCGATTAAAATAGGAATAATCTATTTGACAATTTTAAGCTTAGTAACTTGGTTTGTAACCTATATTTTATTTAAAAAAGGTTATAAAATAAAATCTTAGAAATGAGTGCGATTTTAAATACATATAATAGAAAAAAAATTTCTTTTAAAAGAGGAAAAGGTAGTTTTTTATATGCTACTAATGGAAAAAAATATTTAGATTTTGTACAAGGTATAGCTGTAAATTGTTTAGGTCATTCTAACGATTATTTAATTAAAGCTATTCAAAAACAATCAAAAAGATTATGGCATGTATCAAATGCATTTACTATTCCTGAACAAGAAAAATTAGCTAAAAGACTAAAACAAAAAACTTTTGCAGATTATGTTTTTTTTCAAAACTCGGGCGCTGAAGCAACAGAGGCGGCAATTAAATTTGCAAGGAGATATTTTTATTCAAAAGGTCAATCAAAAAAAAATAGAATTTTGTGTATAAATAACAGTTTTCATGGGAGAACATTAGCAACTATTTTTGCAACTAATAACAAAAAATTAACCGAAGGTTTTTATCCTAAGGTAGATGGCTTTGATCATTTTAATTTTGGTGATCATAAAGGATTAGAAAAAGCTATTACTAAAAGAACTGCAGCAATTATGGTTGAAACAATTTTGGGTGAAGGAGGAATAAAAGTAATTCCAGATTATTGTTTAAAAGGCTTAAGAAAACTTTGTAATAAAAAAAAAATATTATTGATATTAGATGAAGTTCAATCTGGAGTAGGAAGATCTGGAAAATTCTTGGCCTTTGAATATTCAAAAATTAAACCTGATATTGTTCCTATTGCCAAAGGAATTGGGGGAGGTTTTCCGATTGGAGCTGTATTGGTTAATAAAAAAGTTGCATCAGGTATGAAACCAGGGACCCATGGATCAACTTTTGGAGGAAATCCTTTAGCTATGAGTGTTGGCAATGCTGTAGTAGACGTATTATCAAAAAAAGGTTTTCTAAATAACGTAAGAAAGAACGGAAAATATTTTCAATCAAAGTTAAGACAGTTAAAAGAGAAACATCCAAAAATTATTAGAGAAGTCAGGGGTCAAGGTCTATTAATTGGACTTGTGCTTCATAAAAATCAAAATGAATTTATAGATAAGTTAATGAAACAGAAATTGCTTACCGTTAAAGCATCAGAGAATGTTGTCAGACTTTTGCCTCCTTTAAATGTTACAAAAAAGGAAATTAATTTAGCATTAAAAATCTTAAATAATGTTTGTGAGCTTTACAAATGAAAAATTTTATTAATATTTCTGACTTACCCTCTAAAGAGTTGAGATCAATCATAGAGGAGGCGAAATCAAGAAAGTCAAAAAGAAAAAACTTTAATAAGTCTGCACCTGACGAAGACAAACCATTTGAGGGAAAATCTATGGCAATGATTTTTGAAAAACCCTCTACCAGAACAAGAATGTCTTTTGATATTGCCGCTAAACAATTAGGTGGATCTACAATAACTTTAAATCCCGATGGAATTCATTACGGAAAAGGAAATGAAACTTTAAAAGATACAGCTAAAGTATTAACTGAGTATGTTGATCTGGTTATGTTGAGAACTACTTCTCATAAAAATTTAGAGGAATTTGGAAAGCATTTGGAGATACCAATTATAAATGGTCTTTCAGATCAAAGTCATCCTTGTCAAATAATGTCAGATATTCTTACCTTTGAGGAAATAAAAGGATTGATTAAAGGAAAAACTATTTCCTGGTTAGGGGATGGAAATAATAATATGTCTAATTCTCTAATAGAGGCTGCAGGCAAATTTGAGTTTAAGCTGAAAATTGGATGTCCTAAAATGTATGAACCTAACAAAATGATCATAAATTGGGCCAAAAAAAATAAAGTAAATCTTTTAGTGACAAAAAAACCCGAGGAGGCTGTTGAAGACTCAGATTGCGTGATGACAGATAAATGGGTGTCAATGAATGATAAAGTTAATAAAAATCTTAAAAAACAAAACTTAAAAAAATATCAAGTAAATAAAAAATTGATGAAAAGTGCAAAATCAGATGCAATTTTTATGCATTGTTTACCTGTTGGTAGAGGAGAAGAAGTCACAAATGAAGTAATCGATGGTCATCAGTCAGTCGTTTGGCAACAAGCGCTTAATAGGGTTCACGCTCAAAAAAGTATAATTAATTGGTGCTTAAATTAAGGTAAAGGTAACGGACTATTACTTTTCGAGTTCATGAATAATATAACAGAGGCTCTATCTTTTTCTTTTCTTAATCCTGCAAATGCCATTTTAGTACCTTTTATATATGCTTGAGGTTTAATCAAATAAGCGTTCATTTCTTCAAATGTCCATTCTTTTCCATACGCTACCATAGCTTTAGAATACTTATAGTCAGATATTGAGCCAGCAGTTCTTCCTATAACACCCCATAGGTTTGGACCAATCATATTTTTTCCATCACTTACTATCATATGACAAGCACTACATTTTTTAAAAACTTTTTCCCCATGAACTAAGTCTCCAAGAGCTAATAATTCATTTATATTAATTTTTTCTACTACTTGAGTTTTTGAACTTGAGGAAGTTTGGTCTGCTGCCACTTCTAATCCTTCAACTTTATAAGCAGATTCTTGTGGTTTCTCTACATGAAAAATTATATCAGCAAATTTACCAATACCTATCACAATTAGGGCTGTAATAAGAATGGCTGCAATAATTTTATTTATTTCAAAACTGTCCATAATTTTGATAAATACTTATTTGACATATAACACGACTACATAAAAAAAACTTAAAATTACTATATACTATTTGCGTCTTTGAGACGCACAATTATGAATAAAATTGCAATAATAATACCTTCACGATTGGATGCTAAAAGGTTTCCTAATAAGCCCTTAAAACTTATAAACAAAAAAGAGATGATTTTACATGTTTACGAAGCTGCTTCTAAATCAAATTCTGGGGACGTATATGTTGCAACACCAGACGAAGAAATATTAGAAAGGGTTAAAAATTCTGGAGGGAAAGCTATTTTGACATCAGTTAATCATCAAACTGGAACTGATAGAATATTTGAAGTTTTTAAAGAAACTCTTAATGAGGAACCTAAAATAATTATTAATCTACAGGGTGATATGCCTAATATTGAGCCTAAAGCTATAAGTGATTTAGTTTCCTATATGAATAAAGATAAATGCGATATTGGGACTTTAGCTAGTATTTTCAATTCTAAAAAAGAGATAGAAAATCCTAATGTAGTTAAAGTAGCTGTAAAAGAAAAAATTTCACCAGATATTTTTTTAAACGCTATTGATTTTTTTAGGGAGAATACAAATTCAACTTACAACTTATATCATCACATCGGTATTTATGCCTTTACTAACAAAGCTTTGATAAGGTATGTAAGTTTAAAAAGATCTAAACTTGAATTAGAAAGAAAATTGGAGCAACTTAGAGCGATCGAAAATAATATGACAATACATGTTGGCTTCATAGAATCTTCTCCATTAAGTGTTGACACTGAAGAGGATCTCAAAGAAGTTGAAAAATTGATGAAAAAAAATGAAAAAAATTAAAATAGCTATTCAAGGTGAACTTGGTGCCTACTCTCATATTGCAGCAAATAATTTATATAAAGAATCAGAAATAAAAACTTGTACTACATTTGAAGAGACATTTAAAAAGGCTTACGAGGATGATGCTTATAAAATTATAATTCCAATAGAAAACTCTCTTGCAGGTAGAGTCGCCGATATACACTATTTACTGCCAAAATATAAATTGCAAATTCATGGGGAATATTTTTTAAACGTAGAACATAATTTACTTAGTAAACCTGAAGCAACGATAAATGACATTAAATATGTTAGAAGTCATGCCCAAGCTATCGGACAATGTCAAAAAATAATTATTAAAAATAAATTTTTACCTATCATTTCTGCTGATACGGCTGGATCTGCTAAAGATTTAGCTCGAGGGAGTGATAAATCTATAGCAGCAATTGCGTCAGAACTTTCAGCTGAAATTTATAAATTAAAGATTTTAGAAAAAAATATTGAGGATGAAAAAGGAAATGTTACTCGCTTCCTTGTTATGGGAAAAAACATAGAACAACCAGAATTTGATAAGAATAAAAAATTTATTACTAGTTGTATTTTTAGAGTTAAAAGTGAACCTTCAGCTCTTTATAAATGTTTAGGTGGATTTGCCACTAATCAAGTTAATTTAACAAAACTAGAAAGTTTTTCAGTCAAAAATACTTTTGAACAGGCAAATTTTTATTTAGATTTAGAGGGCCACTTAGAAGAAACTGGAGTAAAAAAGGCAATGGAAGAACTTGGTTTTCATACTGTAACTCTAGATATTTTAGGAGTGTACGAGGCCTCAACTTTTAGGCAAAAATAGTCCACAAAACTGAATTCTAGACTTGTGGAATTTAAATCGTTCTTGATATACTCATATTGGGGTTGGCATCAGGTGGATGTTTCATAAATCCGGTCAGGTCTGAAAAGAAGCAGCCGTAGTGAAAATTTTTCAGGTTGTTGCCTGCCTCTATGAAATGACAAAAAATAAAATTTTAGCTCTTAAATACAGGCCCCAAGAATTTAAAGATTTAATAGGTCAAGAATTGATGGCTCAAACTATTACTAATGCTATCAAACTAAACAAAACTCCAAACGCTTATCTTTTAACTGGCATTAGAGGGGTTGGAAAAACTACAACAGCAAGACTAATTGCTAAAGCATTAAATTGTACAAAAAATTTTTCTGAAAGTGAAAAGTGCAAAACAGGTGAAAACTGTCACTGTAAAGAGATTGTAGACTCTAATCACATGGATGTTTTAGAAATGGATGCTGCCTCTAAAACAGGGATAGATGATGTACGAGAATTAATAGAAAATTCTAAATACAGTCCCACGAGCGCTAAGTTTAAAATATTTATAATTGATGAAGTTCATATGCTTTCAAAACAAGCATTTAACGGTCTTCTCAAAACACTAGAGGAACCTCCCCCTAGTTTAAAATTTATTTTAGCTACCACTGAAGTTAGAAAAATACCTGTGACTATATTATCTCGTTGTCAAAGATTTGATCTTAAAAGAGTGGCCGCTGATAAACTTTTTCATCATTTAAAGAATATTTCGAAAAAAGAAAATGGAAATATTTCTGATGAGGCAATTAGATTGATTGCAAGGACATCAGAAGGTTCTGTAAGAGATGCAATTTCTCTTTTAGATCGTGCTTTAATAACTCAATCAATAAATGAAAATAACACAATAAAAGATACAGATGTGAGAGAAATGTTAGGTCTAGCAGACAAAAGTAAAATTTTATCTTTATTTAAAGAAGTTCTTAATGGCAATGAAAAGAAAGCGTTAAATTATCTAAGAGATTTAACGAATGATGGAATAGATGCGAAAAATTTTTTAAATGATATTTTAGAAGTTCTTTATCTCTTCAGCAGAAGAATAAATTTAGGTTCTATTGAAAAAGATATGACCATATCGGAGTCAGAAGTACAAATGGTCGATGAGTATTCAAAAAATATAGATATGCAAGATATAGGTTTATTTTGGCAACTTACAATTAAAACAATTGATGATTTAAGAATAGTTGGTAGCGAAAATATAACATTAGAAATGTATATAATGCAGTTAATACATCTAAAAAATATTGACACAAAAAAAGAAATTGTAATAAGCGAAATAGAAAATAATGAAAATTTAAAACAAAAAAAGTTAAAAGAAGATAATATTAAAGAAGACTTTTTGGAATCTAGCTTATCAACTCAAGTTAAAAACCAATTAAAAAATACTGACCAAATTAAAAAAAATCCAATAAAAGATTTAAGTTCTGAAATTGGTCAAAATAAAATAGAAATTACAAATTTTCAAAATTTAATTGATTTAGCAAAAAAAGAAAATGAGATTGAACTAAAATATGATCTAGAACGCAATGTGAAATTACTCGGCTTTAATAAAGGAAAAATAGATATAAGTTTCAATGAAAAATTAAATCCAAGTTTTATCAAAAATTTGACTGAAAAACTGTTACTTTGGACTGGCGAAAGGTGGATAATATCTTTAAGCAAAAATGATAAAGCAAAGAGTTTATATGAACAAAATATGCATAAAAAGTCATCACAACTAGAGGAATTTAAAAACAGTGACTTTTCAAAAAAAATTGAAGAAGCTTTTCCAGACATAAAACTTATTGATATTCAGGAGGAAAATGATGACTAATTTTTCTGAAATGCTTTCGAAAGCTAAAGCTATGCAGGATAAAATGAAAGAGGCCCAAGAACAGATAAAAAAACTTGAAGTCGAGGGTGTTTCTGGGGGCAATTTAGTAAAAGTAGTTTTAACCGGTGATTATGAATTAAAAAAAATTATTATTACTGATAAAGCCGAACAAGAAAACCAAGAAATAATAAACGATCTCATTATTGCAGCATACAATAATGCGAAAGAAAACTTAAAAAAGAAATCCGCTGAAGAACTTTCTAAGTTAACTGGAGGATTAAATCTTCCGCCAGATTTCAAACTACCTTTTTAATGGACAACAATATTCCTGAAATAAACGAACTTATTAAACAATTTTCTAGACTTCCAGGACTTGGACCAAAGTCAGCGAAGAGAATTATTCTCAAACTTATAAATAATAAAGACAGTATGGTAAAACCATTGGCTAAGTCTTTAGCTCAAGTTTATAAAAATGTAGTTCGTTGCCCCGATTGTGGAAATTTAAAAATACTTGATAAAGTATGCATATGTTCAACCAACAATTCTTACGACAAGATTTGTGTTGTTGAAAATTTAGCCGATATGTGGGTCATTGACTCTGCAAATATTTATAAAGGCCATTATCATATTTTAGGAGGAACGTTAAATTCTAGTGAAAACTATGAACAAAAAAACTTATTAATAGAGTCTTTAGTCAAAAGAATTAAAAAAAATAGTCTAAAAGAAGTTATAATTGCTACGAGTGCAACTGTGGAAGGTCAAACAACAGCACATTACATTGAAGATACAATAAAAAATGGTAAAATTAAGATTACTAAACTAGCTCAAGGATTACCAGTTGGTGGAGAAATCGAACAACTTGATGATGGAACTTTATTTTCTGCGTTTAAAAATCGAGTTCCTGTAACAAATAGTTAAGTAGAAGATTTTTTTTCTAATCTCTTTTTATGCAATAGGGGCTCTGTATACCCTGAGGGTTGAAATCTTCCCTTAAAAACTAAGTCACAGGCTGCAGAAAAAGCAATTGATTGTTCAAAGTTATCTGACATTTTTTTATATCCTGATCTTCCGCTTCTAGAGTAGGCAGGATCTTTTTCGTTTTGTTGGTCCACTATAGCCGCCATTTTTTTCATTACCATGATAACTTGATCTTTTGTACAAATTCCATGATGTAACCAATTAGCTATATGTTGAGATGAGATCCTCAACGTAGCTCTATCTTCCATCAAACCAACATTATTTATATCCGGGACTTTAGAACAACCGACACCTTGATCAATCCATCTTACAACGTATCCTAATATACCTTGAGCGTTATTTTCTAGCTCTCTATTAATATCCTCTGAAGACCAATTGGGTCTGTCAGCTTTTGGTATTTCTAAAATATTATCCAAACTTGCTTTATTTCTTAACTTAATTTTATCTTGTTCATTAAATACATTAACTTTGTGATAATGAATTGCATGCAAAGTTGCAGCTGTAGGAGATGGAACCCAGGCACAATTTGCACCAGACTTTGGATGACCAATTTTTTGTTCAATCATATTTGACATTTGATCAGGCATAGCCCACATTCCTTTTCCAATTTGTGCTTTTCCAGAAAAACCGCATTTTAAACCTATGTCTACATTCCAATCTTCATATGTATTAAGCCATTTTGATTTTTTCATATCTCCTTTAAAAATCATCGGACCAGCTTCGAACGATGTATGCATTTCATCACCTGTACGATCTAAAAAACCTGTGTTAATAAAAACAATTCTATTTTTAACTTCTCTTATACATTCTTTTAAGTTCACAGTAGTTCTTCTTTCCTCATCCATTATCCCTACCTTGATCGAGAATTCTTTCATACCAAGAGATTCTTCAACTTTTTTGAACAAAGTATTTGTAAATGCTACCTCTTCAGGCCCGTGCATTTTAGGCTTTACTATATAAAGAGAACCAACTCTTGAATTATTTTTATTTTGAAAATCATGTAAAGCACATAGGCTTGAAAAAAATGCATCCATCATACCTTCTGGAATTTCAGATCCATCTTTTAAAATTATTGCTGAATTAGTCATTAAGTGTCCAACATTTCTATTTAATAGAAGAGCTCTTCCATGAAGAGTAATTTTTTTTCCATCTTTAGAGGTATAATTCCTATCTGGATTTAATTTTCTTACGAATTTTTTTCCACCCTTATCCATGTTGGCTGTCAAATCACCTTTCATCAGACCCAGCCAATTTCGATAACATTTTACTTTATCCTCTGCATCTACAGCTGCTACCGAGTCTTCGTTATCTATTATTGTTGATAATGCGGATTCCATAATCACATCAGATATAGACGCTTTATCATTTTTTCCAATTATATGATCTGGGTTAATTTGAATATCAATATGAAGGTTATTATTTTTTAATAAAATTGAATTAGGACTATCTTTATCACCATTAAATCCTATAAATTGATTTTCATTTTTAAGATGATATTTTTCGGACTCTTTTAGTATTTGTAATTTATCATTTTGTATTTTAATTTTTGTAATTTCTTTCCAACTTATTTTTGATAATGGGAAACTTTCATCAAGAAAAATTCTTACATAATCTATAACTTTATTACCTCTTTCAACATTATATCCCTCTCCTTTATCACCTGGTATAACGTCAGTTCCATATAAAGCATCATATAAGCTTCCCCACCTAGCGTTTGCAGCATTTAAGGCATATCTAGCGTTATCAACTGGAACCACAAGCTGAGGTCCAGCTATAGAGGATATCTCTTTATCTACGTTAGACGTTTCTATTTTAAATTCATCTTTTTCTTCAACAAGATAGTTTATAGATTGTAAGAAATTTCTATATTCTTTCTTATCAAATTCTTTTTCTTTATTGGATTTGTGCCAGTCATCTATTTTTTTTTGTATAGATTGTCTTTTTTCAATCAAAGCTTTATTTATTGGATTTAAGTCATGGACAATTTTTGAAAATTTACTCCAAAATTCTTCAGGTTTTACTTTCGTACCAGGAATAGCCTCATTATTGACAAATTCAAACAAAGTTGAACTAATTTTCAGATCATTTTTATCTATTATTTTCATAATCCTCTGACCTTTACATTATTTTATAATATAATAAAACAAACTAAATTGTATCATTTTATATGAAAAATTATTTAGATTTTGAAAAAGAAATTAAAGCCCTTGAGCAAGAAGTAGATGATTTAAAAAGCCCTTTTGGCTCAGAAGGCATATCTGAAGTAGATACAAATAAAATTAAAAGCACACAACAACAAATTAATCAAAAGTTAGAAGAAATTTATTCTAACCTTGACAGCTGGCAAAAAACTCAAGTTGCAAGACATGAAGATCGTCCAAAGGCAAACTTTTATATTAAAAAAATATTTTCACAATTCACATTACTTTCAGGTGATAGATATTTTGGTGATGATAAATCAGTGACTGCTGGATTTGGCTTAATAGATAAGAAATCAGTTTTAATTATCGGACAGGAAAAGGGAGAAGATTTGAATTCTAGGATAGAAAGAAATTTTGGAATGATGAGACCAGAAGGATATAGAAAATGTATAAGGTTAATGAAACTTGCAGACAGATTCCAAATTCCAGTGATAAGTTTTATCGATACCCCTGGAGCTTACCCAGGTATTGGCGCTGAACAGAGAGGGCAAGCTTCAGCAATAGCAAACTCCATAGAATGCTGTATGTCACTTACTGTTCCAAACATTTCTATTATAATTGGCGAAGGTGGATCTGGCGGTGCAATTGCTTTAGCCTCATCTAATAAAGTAATCATGTTAGAAAATTCAATTTATTCAGTTATTTCTCCAGAAGGCTGTGCATCAATTCTCTGGAGAGATCCAAAAAAATCTCTTCAAGCGGCAGAAGCTATGAAATTAACAGCAAAAGATTTATTGAAATTTGGTATTATAGATGAGGTTATTTCAGAGCCTTTGGGTGGAGCACATAGAGATCCTGAAACAATTGCTGCAGACATAAAACATTCCATAATTAAAAATCTCAGAAGTTTTGAAAATTTATCTAGAGAAGAAGTATATGACCACAGGAAAGCTAAGTTTTTACAAATTGGCAGAGAGAGAGGCTTTAGTCAGTCATCTAATTTAGACGATAAAGGCTTAAGTTTTAGAGGGTCTAGCTATCATAAAATTAGATCTCACTTTGATAAAAATAAACTATTTTACATTGGCATAGGGCTAGTATTTATCGCAGGATTGGTGTCTATTATTTATTAATAACTGTTGCAAAAAAACAATTTTTTAAATTTTTTTAATCTTCTATTGACATTACAGAAACAAATCTATTAAAGGTTTGAAGTTAGTTATGCTAACTAAAGTTAATAACAAATAAGGAAAAGTAAATAATATGAGTACACTAAAAGGTAAAGTAAAGTGGTTCAATGGCACTAAAGGTTATGGTTTCATTGAAAGAGAAGACAAA
>MDSV01159359.1_pt1 | contig 12075 bp, 5 predicted proteins | sample 810851 | NCBI WGS metagenome assembly MDSV01 (sample SAMN05326640, study PRJNA326480) | marine metagenome | isolation source: seawater | place: Atlantic Ocean: North East | collected 2012
CTGAACGAAAAATTATGAGTTATTACATAAAGACACTTTTCTATGCTATACCAACATTTGCTTTTTTAATTCTAATTGAAGCAATAGTAGCTAAGATTAAAGGTTTAAAAATAAACCGGTCTGCTGATGTTATTTCTTCATTGAGTTCTGGTATTACAAATACTATTAGGGATGCTATTAAATTTACATTTGCTATTGTAACGTATTCATGGCTAATAGACAACATAGCTATCTATAAATTAGATTCTTATTGGTTAGTATTATTCATTGCATTTTTGGTTCAAGATTTCAGCGGATATTGGGTGCACAGACTGAATCATAGAATAAATATATTATGGAATAGGCATTTCATTCACCATAGTAGTGAGGATTTTAATTTATCATGTGCTTTGCGTCAGTCTATTTCAAATACAATTAAATTTTCAGCTATTTTTATGATTCCGGGCGCATTACTTGGAGTGCCAGCATCTATTTTTGCAGTTCTAGGACCCATACATTTATTTATGCAACTTTGGTATCACACTCAATTAATTGGAAACCTAGGATTACTTGAATACGTTTTTGTTACGCCATCGCATCACAGAGTTCACCATGCTATAAACGATGAGTATATAGATAAAAACTATGGTCAAATCTTAATAGTATGGGATAAAATATTTGGGACATTTCAAGCTGAGCTAAAATCTATCCCTCCAGTTTATGGTACGCTAAATCAGGCTAATACTTGGAACCCAATATTAATTAATTATAAATATTTTCTTCACCTTCTCATAGATGCATGGAGAACTAAAAACCTAATAGACAAAATTAAGATTTGGTTTATGCCAACAGGATGGAGACCAGCTGATGTTTCAAAAGATTATCCAATCAAAAAACTTAGTAATGTGCAAAATCAAAAAAAATATCATACAGAGAATTCTTTTTTTCTGATTTTATTTTGTTGGATTCAATTGATTTTTGCGCTTGGCTTTATGTTTCATATGTTTTTGGCTTTACATCAAAATGACATTAGTTATAATTATATTTATGCCATTTTTATATTTATAAGCATTTTTGCATATACATCACTTCTTGATAAAAGTAGTTATGCCTTTTTTGCTGAAGTAATAAGATTCATATTTGGTTTATGGATTTTACAATCGCAAAATTTTAGTTGGTTTAATATTAATGGAATATCAATTTTTTTATTTCTCATAATTTCTATGTTCATTTCAGCATATTTTCATTTTTATATTCAAAAACCATTTAGGTTATCTTTGGTTAAGAGATAAAATCGTTATCAACAATTTTTCATAGATTCAAATTTAAAAAAAAAGTAGGATAGGCTTAATTTTTAACGTCTTGTAAATGGAGTATTTATGCAGTTATTAATAAAAAACGTCTCTAAAACGTATTCTAACAATGTTGAAGCTTTGAAAGATGTTACTTTAGAAGTAGGAAATGGTATGTTTGGACTTCTTGGTCCTAATGGAGCAGGAAAATCAACATTGATGAGAACCATAGCTGGGCTGCAGGAATTAGATAGTGGAAGCATAACGGTTGGTGATATAGATGTTTCAAAGCATAAGCATGAACTCAGGAAAGTTTTAGGTTATCTTCCTCAAGAGTTTGGTTTATACCCTAAAGTAAATACATTGGAATTATTTGACCATTTAGCTACTATGAAAGGAATAACAGACTCAAAAGAGCGAAATGAGCTTACTAAATCACTACTTTCTCAAACTAATTTATGGAAGTATAGAAATAGAAAATTAGGCACATTTTCAGGAGGCATGAAGCAGCGCTTTGGTATTGCCCAAGCCCTTATAGGGGAGCCTAAACTAATCATTGTTGATGAGCCCACAGCTGGGTTAGATCCAACAGAAAGAAATCGGTTCCATAATTTATTAAGTGCAATTGGTGAGAATGTAATCGTCATCCTATCAACACATATTGTAGAAGATGTTAGTGACCTTTGTAGCAAAATGGCTATAATCAAAGATGGTAAAGTAAAGTTAGTTGGTGAGCCGCTAACTCTTGTGAAAGACCTAAAAGCGCAGGTGTGGACCGGTTTAGTAACGAAAAAAGATTTTAAAAATGTAAAAAATGATCACCAGGTTATTTCTTCAAAATTATCAATGGGGAAAGTACAGATTCGAGTACTAAACGATCAGAGGCCCATAGAAGGCTTTAAGCAGGTAGACCCTGAAATAGAAGACCTTTATTTTGCAACTATTAACAAACTGGATCTAAAAGAAAAAATATAAAATGTGGAAGGACATAGTATATTTTGAAATTCAGCAGGGCGTTAAAAAAGTTTCTGTTTGGTTTTATTTTATAATATTTTTTGCGTTAGCATTCTTAATCGCAAATATTCTTGGCGGCGCATTTACTGGAGCTAGTATAGTCATTGGTAATCAGGGTACAAATGTTAACTCGCCTTTGCTCATAGCTGAACTTCAAACGGTTTTTACAATTTTTGGCGTTTTAATTTGCGCAGCGATTTTTGGGAATGCAGGTTATAGAGATTATGAAACAAATATGCACCCCTTGATTTTTACAACCCCTGTTAAACCATCAAGTTATTTTTCAGGACGTTTTTTTGGTTCTTTTTTCTTGAGTATCTTTATTCAGCTTGGAATCACTTTAGGGTTAAGTATCGGGTTTTTAATGCCATATTTAGATCAGGATGCAATTGGCGTTTTCCGATTAGATGCATATTTACATCCTATTTTTGTCATGGTCATACCAAATGTGTTTTTAGTTGGCTCTATTTTATTTTCATTAGCCATACTATCGAGAAGGATGCTTCCTACATATCTAGCATCAGTAATATTACTTTTTGGTTATCTTACATCATCTAATTTGACAAGTGACATTGAAACTAGATGGATAGCAAGTTTAATAGATCCTTTTGGGGGAGAGGCAATAAGTGATCTAGTGAAATATTGGACTCCTAGCGAAAGAGATACACTGTTGATTCCATTAGGAAAATGGCTAGTATTTAACAGGATTATTTGGCTATTTGTAGGTGCATTCTTTTTTCTTTTTGGTATGAAAAAATTTAGTTTTTCTAAAGAATATAAGTTATTCAATCTAAAAAGAAAGAAATTATCTCAAGCTGTTGAGGAAGAAATTTTTGAATCTAGCGAAGTTCAAAAAATTATAAGGCCTGTATTTAATCGTTTCACAACTTGGTTACAATTTACTACTCAATTAAAAATTGAAATAAAAAGAGCTTTTAGAGATCCATATTTTTTAGCCATTGCTGGGACAGCAGCGGGATTTTTATTATTAAACCAGTCTGCAATAGGAAAGATGTATGGAGTGAATACTCTTCCAGTTACATATGAGGTTTTATCTGTCCTTAGCGGGTCTTTCGCTTTATTTATGATTATAATCATTACATTTTATTCTGGACAGATCATTTGGAAAGAAAGAGAGCTTAAAGCAGATCAGATCATTGATTCATTGCCGGTTCCGAATTGGATACCCATGGTTTCAAAATTAGTAGCCTTGATCATATTACCTGGTATTATGCTTTCGGTATTGATGCTTGTAGGGATAGGTATACAAACATGGAAGGGGTTTTATGATTTTGAGATTGCCCTCTACTTTAAGAAATTATTTATTTTAGATTGGACTAGGTACATGCTGCTTTGTGTGTTGGCTTTTAGTATCCAAATTATGGTTAACCACAAATATCTTGGACATTTTTTGATGATATTATATTTCCTATTTGGTATTTTTGCGGGACAACTCGGGCTTAATCATACACTGTATTATTTTGGGTCAGGTTCTGGTGCACCATATTCAGATATGAATGGTTATACCCCATATTTAGAAAGATTAATAACATATAAACTATATTGGATATCTTTTAGTGCTTTAATTGTAATTGTGTCAAATCTATTCTGGGTTAGAGGGTCATATGGAGATTTCAGGTCAAGACTAGAGATAGCTAAAAATCGCATTAAAAAATTTTCTATTATTGGAATTTCAATATCAGCTCTTCTATTTATTTTATTTGGTAGTTATATATTTTACAATACAAATATTTTGAATGAATATCATCAACCAAAACATTATGATAAATTGGCCGCCGAATATGAAAAAAAATATAAGAAGTACAAAGATAACAAGTTTCCAAAAATCACTTCTATAAATGGCGAAGTGCACCTTTTCCCCAAAGAATCTAGACTTGAGTTTAGTGGATCCTACATAATTAAAAATAAGACAGAAAATAGTATTGATACTATTCACTCAAACTTTAATGCTAGGTTTCCTTATGAAAAATATTCTTGGTCAGTTGATAATGAGTTGGTATTTAGAGATAGTATATATGGCTGGGATACTTATGTTTTTGATCCTCCAATATTACCAGGAGATGAAATTATGTTGACCTTTTCTGGCACTAGGGATAGAAGAGGTTTTACAAATAGTGGTGTTGATATGACTGTGCTAGATAATGGGACCATGATATTTAGCTCTCAATTATTTCCGACTTTTGGTTATAGCAGTGACAGAGAATTATCTCAGAAAAGAACTAGAAAAAAATATGGATTAAAAGAAGATAAAGATCCTATGAGATCATATAATGATGTTGAAGGCTTACAATATGGAATATTAGGTGATGATGCGGATTGGGTCGATTATGAAATGATAGTAAGTACAGATATTGACCAAATAGCTATAACTCCAGGATATCTAATCAAAGAGTATAAAGAAAATAATAGAAAATTTTTTCACTATAAAATGGATGAGCCGATACATAATTTATTTGCATTTGTATCAGGCAGGTATCAGGTTATGCAAGAGACATGGAATGGAATAAAGCTTGAGATCTTTTATCATCCAAAGCATAGTTATAATCTTGCAACAATGATGGATGGGATGAAAAAATCTATTGAATACTATTCAGAGTTATATGGCCCATATCCTTACAAACAATGTAGAATAATAGAATTTCCTCGCTATTCATCTTTTGCTGTATCATTTCCTAATACTATACCTTTTTCTGAATCAATTGGATTTGTAATGGACGTAGATCCAAATGATCCTGAAGATTTAGATATGCCTTTTTGGGTAACTGCTCATGAAATGGGTCATCAATGGTGGCCTCACCAAACAGCAGGAGGAGATGTACAAGGTTCAGCATTTTTGAGTGAGGGCTTATCCGAATATTCAGCAGTCTCTTTGCTCGCAAAAGAGAAAGGTGAAAAACAGCTCAGAAAATTTCTAAAATATGAATTAGATAAATATTTGATGGGTAGAGCAATGGAGAGTCGGTATGAACCTAGTATTATGAGAGCTGAAGGGCAGCAGTATATACATTATAATAAAGCCGGGTTAATGATGTATACTCTATCTGATTTCATTGGTAAAGATAAGTTTAATAAAGCTCTAAAAGCATTTATGGATATGTATAGGTATAAGTCTTCACCCTATGCTGATATTGGAACGTTTGTTAAAATGATAAAGGAGGAAACTTCTGAAGGCCTTCAATATCTCATCGATGATACATTTTCTAAAATTACTTTATATGAAAACAAAGCAAAAAGTGCAATTGCAAAACAAAAAGATGATGGCACATACGAGGTCACATTTACGGTGGAAGCAAAAAAGGTATTTTCAGATAGTCTAGGTAATCAAACCAATACAAAATTGAATGATTGGCTTGAGGTTGGAATTTTAGGTGAGGGTGATATTAATGGAGAAAAGATTGAAATTCCCATTCTTATTGAAAAAGTTCTTATTGTTGATTCATTGACGACCTTTACATATAATATAGACCAAAAACCAATCAAAGCTGGAATTGATCCAATGAATAAGTTTGTTGACCGGATTGTTGATGATAATCTTATAAAAGTGGAATTCTAAAGATATTCATTCTTATTTAATAGCTCTGAGAGCTTTTTTGTAAAATTAAGTCATTGTAAATTATATTTATTATATTTCATTGAATTTAAATATTTTAAAAAGGGGAGGCATTAATGTCAAACTGGGATAAAGACAGTTTTATAGAACATATGCGCGATAATTGCAGCAGGGAAATTGCAAAAATTGGTGAGGCAATTATACAATTTGCTGAACAACATGCTTCAGATATTAGTTGGGGCAGGGGGACTGATCATGGTACTATGACATATAGATGCGATACTGATGATGGTAATTTACCTCTCTTTCATATGACTTCTATTGGCCAATTAAATCTTCAGATAAATTTTATGCGTAGTAAAGAAATTCCTCCCATGGTCATCCGAGATGTTGTTATAAAGTTAGAATCTAATTTTTTAATGGACTATGACGAAGATGGATATCCTAGTGATGTTTTTGTATCAATGGAAGATTTATTTCACACTCAAAGTCAAGTTGACAAGTTCATTAAGACTATGGAAGGTGCTACATACAGGTTAAAACAATAATCATTTTATTATTTATATAATTTCTTCCTTTTTTTCCTTTCAGAAAATGCGATATAAACTATTGATTGTCGCATTAATTAATATTGGTTTTCTTCAATCTAACTCAAATAATTACAACGAATTGCCCATAGGATTAACTGATCATGAGAAAAATAATATCAATATTATATACGAAATGGGTAGAGAAACTGCCCCGCCTCCATCTCCAGTAAGGAATATAGCTGAATTTGAACGTATGAGTGGCGCTCTTATACGCTATCCGCTTGGAATATCTCTCGAGATAGTTAGAGAATTAGCTGAGGATATAATTGTTTACTGTTTAGTATCATCATCGCAACAAAGTAATGCAATTACTTCATTTGATAATGCGAATGTAAATATGGAGAATATTGAATTTATCCTTGGTTCAACAGATAGCTATTGGACAAGAGATTATGGTCCTTGGTGGGTTGTCGATGGGAGCGGAGAAGTTTGCGTCGTTGATTTTACCTATAATAGACCCAGACCAAATGATAACAATGCACCTTTTAAAGTGTCTGATTATTTAAATACTCCTTATTATTCTACAGAATTGGTTCATTGTGGAGGTAATTATATGACAGATGGGCTTGGCATCGCGGCTTCGTCTGATTTAGTATACTCTGAAAACAATGAAACCAGTCAGCAGATCAATAATTTAATGGAGTCTTACTACGGCATTGATACATATCATGTCCTTACAGATCCAAATAATACATATATAGATCACATAGATTGTTGGGGGAAATACCTTAGTTCAACCAAAGTAATGATTAGAGAGGTCCCACAAAATCATCCACAGTACAATGAGATTGAAAGTGTATCAAGCTATTTTTCAGAATCTCTTACAGAGTGGGGAGTTCCCTGGGAAGTTTATAGAGTATATACACCAAACGATCAGCCATACACTAACTCACTTATTCTAAATGAAAAAGTGCTTGTTCCAATAATGAATAGTAATTGGGACGATGATGCGATTAATACATATCAATTAGCTATGCCAGGTTATGAAATCATTGGGGTCACGGGCTCATGGGAATCTACAGATGCGTTGCATTGTAGGGTTAAAGGAATTCCTGATTTAGATATGTTGCAACTATTTCATAACCCACTAATAGATACGGTTGATTCATTTATCAATGAAGGATATATGATAAATGTTGAGGTAGATGATCTAAGTAAAGCAGGTATTGTTGATGGTTCGGTAAAAGTATTTTGGAAAACCGAGGCAGAGTTTGAGTATGATTCAACTGATCTTTATTTATCATTAATTCCAGAAGAGCTAAATACATACACTGGTTATTTGCCTCCACAAATATATGGTTCAAATATAAATTATTTTATACAAGCTCTAGATAGTTCTGGAAGGAAGGAAAAGCATCCGATGGCAGGATATCATTCTTTTTTTGCTCTGCCAACAGATATTTGTAATAGCTGGTTTTTGGGGGATGTAGATAATTCTAGTGAAATAAATATCATAGATGTTATTTTACTCTCTGAGCTTATTGTATATGGAAATTCTTTAGGTGTGTGTTGTGAATTTGTTGCGGACATAAATGAAGATGGTGAATTAAGTATAATTGATATAGTTAATCTTGTAAGTATGGTTGTTAATCAATAAATGAAAATGCATAATCGACCCTATGATATTATTGTTTTTGGTGCAACTGGATTTACCGGAAAACTTGTAGTCGAATATCTAATAGAGCACTACGGCGTAAATAATAAATTATTTACTTGGGCAATAGCTGGTCGTGATGAAGATAAAATTGAAAAAGTAATTGAAACATTAGCAGTAAAAAATGATCAAATAAAAAAAATAAAATTTCTTATTGCTGATAGTTTTGATGAAGAATCTCTTGATCATCTTTCTAGATCTGCAAAACTTGTTATTTCCACAGTAGGTCCATATATCAAATACGGTAAAAAATTAGTATCTAAATGTGCACATAATGGCACTCATTATTGTGATTTAACAGGAGAAGTGCCATTTATAAGAGAATCAATTGATTCATTTGATAAAGTTGCAAAAAAGAATGAATGTAGAATTATCCATAGTTGTGGTTTTGACTCTATTCCTTCTGATTTAGGAGTTTTATTTATTCAGTCTGAAGCTAAAAAAAAATATGGTCGTTTTTGTAATGATATTAAATATTATCTGCGAGCAACCAAAGGTGGTTTTAGCGGGGGTACTATCGCAAGCATGATTGCCATTTCAAAATACATTAAATCAAAAGCAAATTTGTCAGGATTATTAGGAAATCCATATGCACTAAATTCAGATAAATATACAGGCCCACCTGTTTCAAGTCTAAGATCAGTCGAGTGGGATCAGAATGTCGGATTATGGACTGCGCCTTTCATAATGTCTGGCATTAATACAAGAGTTGTACGAAGATCAAATGAGTTATTAGGTTTTAAGTATGGTAAGGAATTTATTTACAAAGAGGTGACTTCTTTTCAAAAAGGCATTATGGGATATTTGAAGTCCTATTCAATGCTAATTTTTTTAGGATTAACAAAATTTTCAATGAGTTTTGAACCTATTTTTTGGCTTTTAAAAAATTTTTATTTACCAAATCCAGGTGAAGGTCCTAATAGAGAAAAAAGAGATAATGGATTTTTTAACATTCTATTAAATGGATGCGTAGATGGTAACCATATCAGTTGTACTGTAACTGGCAATAAAGACCCTGGATATTCAGGTACAGCAATAATGCTTACTGAATCTGCTCTTAGTATTATTTTAAATAAAGAAGAACTACCAAGAAAATTTGGTGTTTTGACACCTGCATCTGCAATAGGAGAAACTTTAATTAAAAGATTGAAAACTAAAGGTATAATATTTAAAGTAAATTAACAGAAATATAGATTAGATATGAATTTAAGAAATATAATATATATCCTCACTTTAATGCTCTTCATTGGTTGTTCAAATAATGTTATTGATGAAGATGATCTAATTGAGAAGGCATCATTAAAATATTTAAATAATAACGATGAACCATACACTGGAGCTATAAGTAGCAAATTTAAAAATGGTAAGAATGAAATTATTGGTCAATATAAAGAGGGGAAAAGAATAGGTAAGTGGACAATTTTTTATGAAAATGGTTCCAAAAAAGATGAAGGAAACTATTTAGATGGGAGCATGGATGGTGAATGGATATCTTATTCTATGGATGGGATAATAGTTTCTAAAGGGAATTATGTAAGTAACAGGAAAAATGGCTTGTGGAAATATTGGTATAATAATGGAAAAAAAGAAGCGGAAGTCCAGTTCGTTGATGATAAACGAAGCGGAAAATCAATGACCTGGTTTTCAAGCGGTAAACAAAAAACTGCAAGTAATTACATAGCTGGTATATTAGATGGAGAATTTTTAGAATGGGACCGAGAAGGTAAAAAAATATCTGAAGGGTATTATAAAAATACAAAAAAATGGAGTGGGTTTTTTGGAGATGATCATTATTTAGAAGGAAATAAAGGATCTCTAATCAGAAATTTTTATAAAAATGGTCAGAAAAAGGCTGAGGGAATTTTGATCGATGGAATGAAAAATGGTAATTGGGAAGAGTGGTATGCCAGTGGAACTAAAAAATATACTGGAGCTTATAAAGATGGCATTAAGGATGGAAGATGGATTGAATGGAATCAGAATAACGAGGAAATAATTAATGGTTTTTATAAAAATAATGTTCCTTGGAGAGGGCAGTTTAAAAATTTCTTTTATAGTGAAGGCCGAATAGCTCAAGAATATGATGAATATTTTGAAAATGGAGAAAAAAAGATAACCGGTACATTTGTAAATAACAAAAAATCTGGCGAATGGATTGAGTGGTATTCAAATGGGCAAAAAAAATATATTGGAAACTTTTTAAATGGCAAAAGACATGGATCATGGGATGAGTGGGATGAAAGCGGAAATGAGATAATTGATGGAGAGTATAAGTCTGGTCAAAAATGGAACGGGAAATTTGGTAGCAAAAATTATGTCAGCGGACTATTAAGACAAGATTTCATAGAAAAATATCCCAATGGTTCTCTGAAATCATCAGGCGTATTAGTTAATGAGGTTAAAATTGGGCAGTGGAGTTTTTGGTATGACAATGAGGTCATAAGAGAGTCTGGTTTTTATACTAATGATATTAAAGATGGAGGATGGGAAGGCTACTATGAAAGTGGTAATAAAAAATTCATTGGTAGTTTTAATGATGGTAAAAAAGATGGTAATTGGACTCAGTGGTATGATGATACTCTAAAACAATATGAAGGTAGCTATAATAAGGGTATTAAAGATGGTGAATGGACAGAGTGGGATAATAATGGTAAAGTAATAATCAGTATTATATACGTTGAAGGAAAAAAATGGACTGGAAGATATAAAGAAATATTCTATTTAGAAGGAATTGAGAAAAAAGGTGTTGTTGTTAATTATCCCGATGGTCAGGTTAAAGAGGAGGGTATCATTTTTAATGATGAAAAGGTTGGTAGATGGACAGAATATTTTGATAATGGGAAAAGGAAAAATACTGGATTGTATATTGCTGGCAAGGAACATGGTAAGTGGTATTACTGGTATAAAAGTGGTAAAAAAGAAAAAGTTGGAGTGTTTCAAAATGGTATAAAAGATGGTTTATGGAAGGGATGGTATTTTAATGGAAATAAATTTTTTGAACGTAATTATAAAAATGGTGAAAAAGATGGAAAGTGGGTTTGGTGGTTCGATAATAACAAGTTAAAATATTCTGGATTTTACGAAAATGGCATCAAAAATGATAAATGGATAGAATATGATCAAAGTGGTGGTTTAAAAATTGAAGGTGTTTATAAAAGTGGGAAGCCCTTCAATGGCATATTTAAAGGAGAATTTTATTTTAATGGTGAAAGGTCAGAAGAGAAAATAAATTATTTTTCAGATGGGGGTACAACTGCAGAAATTTCAAGTAAAGGGTTAACAATTAATAGTGGCAATGTAAAAATAGGTCAATGGAGTTTCTTCCATAAGGATGGTTCTAAAAAGAGCAGAGGTCGTTACGATAATAATAAAAAAAATGGTGAGTGGGTATATTGGTATAAAAGTGGCGATAAAGAAAAGTCTGGTGTTTTCAAAGATGATTTAAAAAATGGTAAATGGGAGGGATGGTATTTTTCAGGCCAGAAGTTTTATGAAAGGTCATATAGTTCAGATAAAAAAGAAGGCGAGTGGATATGGTGGTATAGTAATGGTAAAATGAAGTACAAGGGACTATATCTTAATGATAAAAAAGATGGGAAATGGCAGCAATGGGATGAATTTGGCGAGATCGAGATCGATGGAACGTATTATAATGATATAAAGTGGACAGGTAATTTTAAAGATGGGATGTACTTTAAAGGGAAAATGGCCAGTAAGATTGAAGAGTATTATGATAATGGTTCTCTAAAAGCTGAAGGTATCCAAATAGGTGACATAAAATTAGACAGCTGGAATTATTATTACGAGAACGGTAAAAAGAAAGAAAATGGTACCTACAAAGAAGGTCAAAAAAATGGTGAATGGTCCACATGGTATAAAAGTGGAAAGAAAAAAGATATTGGATCTTACATTGAAGATAAAAAAGATGGTGAATGGAGATCGTGGTATTACAATGGGCAAAGGTATTATAAAAGA
>MDSV01240140.1_pt1 | contig 12072 bp, 12 predicted proteins | sample 810851 | NCBI WGS metagenome assembly MDSV01 (sample SAMN05326640, study PRJNA326480) | marine metagenome | isolation source: seawater | place: Atlantic Ocean: North East | collected 2012
GGGCCGGACTCGAACCGGCACGAAGTTTCCTTCGAGGGATTTTAAGTCCCTTGTGTCTACCAATTCCACCACCCGGGCTATACATATGGCCGCATTGTACTTTGTTTTATTCATTTTGAAACACAACATTGGAGGCTGAGGTCGGAATCGAACCGGCGTAGACAGATTTGCAATCTGCTGCATAACCACTTTGCTACTCAGCCTTTGGCAGTATTTTATTCAACTTACAAGAATTGACCACAAAAATAAAATTATTGAGCATTAATCAATATAACCTCTATAGGTCTTAAAGTAATTATATAGAGTATAGATTGAGATTAGTGCGGCAATCCAGATGAATAAAGTAGTTACAATATTAAAAGGATCGCCCATTTTTGGATTTAAAATTAAGAACGAAATAGCAATCATCTGAATAGTGGTTTTACTTTTTGCTATATATGTAACCTTAATTGGATTTTCTCCAATTTTCTTTACCAAAAACTGGCGCATTGAGGAAATAGTCAATTCTCTGGCAATGATAATATATGCAGCTATCATAACTGGATAAGAGTATGTGAGATTTGCACACCATAGCAATACCAAACAAACTAATAACTTATCAGCAAGTAAATCAAGTAATGCTCCCAGAGAAGTTTCGGTTTTTGTGCTTCTTGCTATAAAGCCATCTAGATAATCAGTTGATGCTGCAATTACAAAGAGAGCCAGAGCCAAGTAGGACTCAGAGTTACTTATCAAATATATTATCGGAATAATCAGTAATATTCTTATGAGGGTAACGTATGATGCATAGGTCATCTATTTATTTTAACTGGTTATAAATCAAGGTTGCAGTTTTCTTTCCTATTCCCGGAACATTCATCAAATCTAATGTGCTAGCTCTTTTTATTTGTTCTACACTTCCAAAAAACCTTAGAAGTATTTTTTTCCTTTCTGGTCCCACTCCTTTTAAATCATCTAAAGAAGACCTAACTGACAACTTTCTAAGCTTCTTCTTTTGAGTACTTATGGAGTACCTGTGAGTTTCATCTCGTATTTCTTGGATAAATTTATATGCCAAAGATCCCTTAGTAATTTTTTTTGTAAAACCGTTTTCAGTGTGGATAGAATCCATTTCAGATTTCCTGCGCGCTCCTTTAGAAATAGCCACTACAGACACACCATGCACTTTTAATTGCTTAAGCTTGTTAATAACATGAGTTAAATGAACCTTTCCTCCATCCAAAACAATTAGGCTAGGGAGCTCTAAAACTGAAATGTCTTCAAATCTTCGTTCAATAGCTTCTAGCATTGATGCAATATCATTTCCTGAGTTCTCCTTGCTTATATTAAATAATTTGTACTTATCTTTTAATTTCCCTTTTTCTGAGAATACTACACATCCAGCTACTGCTGCAGAACCAGAATGATGACTTATATCATAAGACTCTATAGTGTTAATTGCATTTGAAAGACCAAGCTCTTCCTTTAGTGAATTTAGAGCTTTTATATCAGTTTTGTAATTCTGATCTTTGTTAAATGAGAATTTTGTATTATTTTCACAAATCTTTAGAAGGCCTTGATCCTTCTTTCCAAGTCTAGATATTATCTTAATAGTCTTATCATGGTATTTAGATAAAGCTTTTTCAATTATTTTCTTGTTATCAATTGACTCTCCGACAACTAAATTGGAAGGGCAATAAATTTCATTTAAGTAATATGTTTGAATAAAAGATTCTAGAGGAGAGCCTTCTATGAGAATATTCTTTTGAATAAAATTCTCATGCCCAGTTACCCAACCCTCACGGACATGTGTTACGCCCACCTTAGTTCTTCCATTTTCATTATAAATGCATATGGTATCTCTTTCCTTAGTATGTCCTACTACGCTCTGTAGTCTTTGGATATCTCTTAAAGAAGATATTTTGTCTCTATAAGTAGCAGCTTTTTCAAATAATTTATTTTGTGAGTGTTTATCCATTAAAGTGTAAAAATTAGAAATTAATTCTTCAGACTTACCTGATAGAAGCAACCCAGCCAGATCAACTTCTTGCGAATAGTCTTTTTTGCTGATGTAACCCATGCAAGGAGCCGAACAACGCTCTATCTCATATTGAATGCATGGTCTCGTTCTATTCTTAAAAAAAGAATCTGAACAATTTCTTAGTTTGAATATTTCCTGTAATAATTTTAAAGAATCTTGTACAGCATAAGAACTAGGAAATGGTCCAAAGAATCTATCATTATTGTCTTTCTTTCCTAAAAATGATTTTGCAGAAGGAAACTCCTTTGAGGTCTCTATTTTAATCCATGGATAACCTTTATCATCCTTAAATTGAACATTAAATTTTGGCTTTTTCTCTTTTATTAAATGCTGCTCTAAGAGCAAAGCTTCTAACTCTGTATTTGTAATAGTTATTTCTAAACTCTTTATATTATCTACAAGCTTAGTAACTTTATTAGTTTTGTTAGACAACTCTCGGAAGTAGGAGGAGACTCTATTTTGCAGATTTTTTGCTTTTCCTATGTAAATAGGATGAGTGGAGTCATCAAGGAATTTATAGACTCCTGGTCCTTTAGGTAGGCTCTTTAAGAGTTCTTTTAATTTTACTTTTGAGGAAGGTACGTTCTGATAGGACTCAGTGAATGTCTGCTCTTCCATAGGAATCTTTTATTCTAATTATGTCATCTTCTCCAAAATAAGTTCCTGTCTGAATTTCAATGATCTCAAGTGGTTTATCAGATAAATTCTCTAGCCTGTGCTCTTCATTTTTTTCTATAGCTATTGAGTCCCCGCTTAGTAGAGTAAACCTTTCATTGCTTTTAGTTACCTTTGCTTCACCTTCAATTACATACCAAGTTTCTGATCTGTATTTATGCCTCTGAAGAGATAATTTTTGATCCGGAAAGACACATAATAGCTTTACTTTGGAAGTTCGAGTTTCCATTAAATTTTCGAAAAATCCCCAAGGTCTTTCTTCTCTGCTAAAACTATCATCTGGGAATAGTGTCATTTCATTTTTTAAATTTTTGTGCAATGAGCTCAATGAATACCATGAACCTAAATCAGACCAGCCTGCTTTTAATTGAATGACATAATTTGTTGTATTATTTTCTACAAATATCTTATCAAAAGGTGAGCTAGATATTTTGGTGAACTTATCTTCGTCGGGAAAAATATATAACGATTCAGGATATTCTTTGGGTTTTAAATATTCAATTTCTTTAAGAGCCGCTTTATCGATTTTTTTACAAGATTTCAAAAACCACGATCCATCAAAACTGAACATACCTGCATTCCAAAGGACATTGGGTTTAGTAATTAATTCTTTAGCCTTTTCTGAGTCGGGCTTTTCTATAAAACTTTCAACTTTACTGACGCTTTCTCCTAAATAAGTTGCTGTAATGTACCCATATTCAGGTGAGGCATTCTCTGGCTTAACGCCAAAAAGTATTAAACCCTCATATTCAAAATTATCCCTAGCTATCTTACAAGTATTATGAAACTCTTTATTCTTAGAAATATAGTGATCTGAAGGTGTTATCAAGAATCTTTCATCTTTATTTTTTAACAATGCTGTCATAACTGCTAATGAAATGGCAGGAAAAGTATTTTTTGAAGCAGGTTCAAGAATAATCTTTTCAGGTTCCACTCCTGTTCTAGTTATTGAGTCTTCAACATAGCCTAGATAATCTCTAGAAGTGACAATAATAGGTCTCTTAAATATAGCATCTTGATTTAATCTCTGTAGTGTTAAATCAAATAAAGAATATTCACCAAAAAGAGGTATGAATTGCTTTGGCTTATCTTTAGTTGATAAAGGCCATAATCTCTTACCAGTTCCGCCTGCTAAGACTATAGGTCTTAATTTTTTTATATTCACAAATAGATTATAAACTAGGCATTATGACTTGAGTAAGTTATGGCCATTCAGAGTAAAAAAAATTTTATGAAATTATAAATCTAATTTCTAAGCATCTAATGGTTTCTTGAGCCGTCAAAAACACATACGAAATAAAGGCTTTCATTAGAATCATTAATAACTTGATGGAATTGACCGTCTTCAATAAGTATCACATCTCCTTCTTCAACTTTAAAAACATTCTCATCGATTTTCATCATGCCCGATCCTTTAACAAAATTATATACTTCTTCTTGTCCAGCATGAGAATGACCAGAAGTAGATTTTCCTGGTTTTAAATCAGTACTGCTAACAATTAGATTTTTTAAAGTTGAGTTATCTTTGACTACATACTTTTCATCTTCTTTTACTACTTTACCGCCTATATCCAGTATATTGAGCTTCATCAATGCTAACCTTTTGTTGTTTCTAAAAGCAATCTTATAGGATTAAAGATTGAAATTATAGACCTTCCTGATTTAAGCAATATGATTCTTTGTTAAAATCTGCGGCAATAACAGTACTAATCACTTTTATCACTCTTCTTTGTAAAAAAATAGATAATCTCTAGGGTAATACTTACTAAAAAACCTATCAAAAAGAAGACTAGTAGAATAATTCCCAATCTAGTCTCAAGATCGTAAAATAATAAGTCTACAGGGACAACATTGGTATTAAGATTTAAGATTAAGTAACCGAATAAGCTTACTATTACAATAAACAATAATAATAAAACAGAAGACCAACCCATTATTGCGTTTCCTTAGTTAGCCACCCTTCATTTAGCAACTTGTCTTCTACATATTGAAGCATTGCATGGCCGGCTGTTATATGGCTCTCCTGAATTCTAGCAGTTACAACGCTAGGAACGATGAAGGTATTATTACAATACTCAAGAGCTTTACCTCCTTCTCCACCCAGAAAACCGAAAGAATAGATACCTTTTGATTTTGCAAATTTTAGAGCTTCTATAATATTAGAGGAATTACCAGAAGTAGTTATTGCTAAGAGCACATCACCCTCTTTGGCCATAGAAGACATAACTCTTTTAAAAATCTCATCGGGTCCATAGTCATTTAAGCATGCCGTTAGAGTTGAGGTATCTTGTGCTAAAGAAATAGCAGGTATGCCTTCTCTATTTACATCTGACGTTAGTCGAACTAAAAATTCAGCAGCAAGGTGTTGTGCATCTGCAGCTGACCCGCCATTACCACAAAGCATTAACTTTCCTCCTCTCTGAATAGAGGCAGCAATAATATCTCCAGCTTCAATTAACTCCTTATAAGACTCTTTTTCGATAACTTGTTTTTTTACAGAAATAGATTCTTCAAAAGCTTTCTTAATTATGTTACGAATATCTTCAGACATGCCCTTCCTTTCTCAAAAGAATATCACATGCTGACATATATTTAAGGATTTAAAGCTTGTTTTAAACTTTTGGAAGCTCTGAAATAAGGATGAAATTTGGTTGTTACTGCCACAGATTTACCTGTCTTAGGGTTTCTTGCTATTCGTTCTTTACGTTTTCTTACAGAAAAACTCCCAAAACCTCTAATTTCTACTCTGTAACCATTAGATAATGTGTTAGAGAGGCAATCAATTATAAGATTGAGAGTATCTTCTGTGTCTTTTTTTGAAAGAAATTCATTATTCTTAAATAAAGATTCTACTATTTCGGATTTATTCATCTTTATTATTAGCTTCTTCTAATTCTGCTTTAATCATATCTCCTATATTTGATTTATTTGCATCTTCAATTTCTTTATTCTTAATGGCATTGTCTTTTAATGCAGTCTTTTCTTCTCGTTTTTCCAAAGCTCTAAGCGAAAGAATTATTTCTCTTTCCTTGTCATTTATATTAGCTATAACAACTTCTAAATCTAGACCCTCTTCAAGGGCAGAGTTTGTATCAGAATTATTAAAGTCTTTTTGGCTTAGGTAACCAAGGACTCCTTCTGCAAGAGAAAGAATGATTTTTTCATCATTAAATTCGACTACTTTTCCATATACTTTAGATCCTTTCTTGTTTGCCTCTATGTAATCTCCAAAAGAATCAGAAATTAACTGTTTTATTCCTAAAGAAATTCTTTCTCTTTCAGGTTCTATAGACAAGATCAAAGCATCTACGATCTCTCCTTTATTAAGTTTCCTAACTGCATCTTCTGTTTCTTCCCAAGATATGTCAGATAAATGCACTAAGCCATCTATTCCGCCTTGCAGTTCAAGAAATACTCCAAAATCTGTTATTGATTTTATTGCACCAGAGACCTTATCTCCTTCTTTATTGGTATGTGCAAAAACTTGCCAAGGGTTTTCTGTAAGTTGTTTTAAACCTAAAGAAATTCTTCTTTTTTCTTCATCTACCTCAAGGATCATAACCTCAACTTTATCTTTTAGCTCAACAACTTTAGATGGGTGGATGTTTTTATTTGTCCAGTTTATTTCGGAAACATGCACTAAACCTTCAACTCCATCTTCAATTTCAGCAAAAAAACCATAGTCCGTAAGGTTGGTAACGGTACCCATCACAGAAGTGTTTAAAGGAAATTTAGATTCAATTCCAACCCAAGGATCATCTACAAGCTGCTTAATGCCTAAGGAAACTTTATTTTCCTGTTTGTCATATTTTATAACTTTTACATCTAGCTCTTCACCTATGTTTATGGCTTCAGAAGGATGGTTTATTCTACTCCAAGATATATCAGTAATATGCAAAAGACCATCGATTCCTCCAAGATCAACAAATGCTCCGTAATCAGTTAAATTTTTAACCGTACCTTTGATTATCTGTCCTTCAGCTAAAGTAGAAAGTAATTTTTCTCTTTCTTCGGAATTTACTTCTTGAAGTACAGCTTTACGTGAAAGAACTACATTATTTTTTTCTTTATCTAACTTTATTACTTTAAATTCTTCATAATTCCCAACTAAATGCTCTAAATCTTTTGTAGGCAGAACTTCTGCCAAGGATCCTGGCAAGAAAGATTTTATTCCTTGAACATCTACAGTCATACCTCCTTTTACGGAACCTGTAATTAATCCTTTTAATGTTAAATCTTGGGCTAAGCAATCTTCAATTCTTTTCCAAACTTCCTGCTTAATAGCTTTTTCTCTAGAAACTCTTGTATTTCCGTGGCCGTCTTCAATGGCTTCAAGTGTAAGCTGAACTTCATCTCCTACTTTTATATCTAATTCACCTGATTCATTATTGAATTCGTTAATGGGAACTGCTGCCTCAGATTTTAGTCCTACATGAACGACAACATGGTTGTCTAATATATCTAAGACTATTCCGGTAACTAAGCTACCAGGCTTCATTACCAACGTGCTTAGATTCTTATCTAATAATTGTTCAAAACTTACTGACATTTTTTTTATAGAATTAAAGAAAATTCTTTATTTCTTTTACCACTCCTTCTGGCCTTAAATTACTAGTGTCTATAGTTACTGAGTCAGTAGCTGGCTTCAAAGGAGAGTGCTTTCGTTCCATATCCTTTTTATCTCTGGCTTCTAACTCTTGTAAAAGGAGGCGCATGTTAACCTCGCTTCCTTGTCTTTTCAACTGTACTTGCCTTCTTTTTACACGCTCTTCTAGTGAAGCTGTTAAAAATACCTTATATTTAGCATCGCTGAATATCACAGTTCCCATATCTCTTCCATCAGCAATTAAACCTGGTGCTTTCATAAAATCTCTTTGGAGGGGCTTTATGAAGTCTCTTATCATAGGGTCTGCCGCCAAATCAGAAGTTTTCTTAGCAATTTCTTCATTTCTAACTTTATTAGTAATATCTTTATTATTAAATATTACTTTTACTGGCTCTCCTAGAATACCCGGATCGAACTTAACCATAAAATTTTTCTTAATAAAGTCTTTATATTGTGCAAAATCCGATAATTCAATTTTCTGTTCTGACATATAGTAAGCTAAAGTTCTATATAAAGCTCCGCTATCCAAAATATTCCACTTCAAGTCTAAAGCTAGCATCTGAGCTATAGTACCTTTTCCTGCTCCACTAGGACCATCTATCGTGATGACTGGTACAGTCTGATCATTCATACCTTTTTATATCTATACCTACTTCTTTACAAGTATCAATAAAATTAGGGAAGGAAGTATTTACATTTAGACAGTCTAAAATAGTGGTTTCTCCATCTGATCTAAGAGAACCTATAGAGCTAGCCATAGCAATTCTGTGATCTCCATGAGAATCAATTTTTGAAGATTTGAAACTTCCCTTTTTTCCAAGTCCATTTATTGTTATACCGTCATTTTCTAGCTGAAATTTAACTCCAAAACAATCTAAAGCTTCTGACATAACTAGGAGTCTATCACTTTCCTTCGTTCTAAGTTCTTTAGCTTCTTTAATTTTAGTAATGCCTTCCGCCAAAGAAGCTGCGATAAAGAATGCAGGCATTTCATCAATCATGTTTGCAACTAAGTTCGTATTTAAGGTTATACCCTTTAGGTTAGAGGTTCTTACTAGTATATCTGCTGTTGGTTCGAAGGAATCTGTTTCATTTTGTAATTCAATATTTGCTCCCATATGTCTCAAGGCATGTAAAAAACCAATCCTAGTTGGATTTACTCCTATGTTTCTAAGTAATAATTCTGAATTAGGAGTAATTAGTGCTGCCAATATAAAGAAAGATGCAGAAGAAAAATCTCCACAAACGTCAATGTTTGCAGACCTTATACCTTCAACTTTATTTAATTTAATTAACTTTGCTGCTTTAAATTGGGATACTTCAATTGGGATACCAAATTGTTCAAACATTCTCTCCGTATGGTCTCGAGTTATTACCTTTTCTTCAATCTCAGTAATTCCTTCTGAATACAAGCCTGCAAACAGCAAACATGACTTTACTTGTGCGCTTGCTACTGGTGTGGAATATTTAATTGATTTAAGGATGTCTACTGGCTCTATCTGTATTGGGAGAGTTCCCTCCTTTGTAGAAGATATATTCGCACCCATGAGACCTAAAGGTTCAGTTATTCTCGCCATAGGTCTTGAAGATAAAGAGCTATCACCTATGAGAGTTGAAGGAAATTCTTGTGCTGCCAAAACCCCAGAGCAAAGCCTTACAGATGTACCTGAATTCCTAAAATCTAAAGAACTCGAAGGTCCTTCTAGCCCTTGGAGGCCTTTACCTTCTACTATAATATTTTCTTTTTGCTTGGAAATACTTACTCCCATTTTTTGAAAAACCTCAATAGTTGCAAGGCAGTCCTCACCTTCTAAAAAACCAGAAATTTCTGATCTTCCGTCTGCTAAAGAAGCGAGCATTATTGCTCTATGAGAAATAGACTTGTCGCCTGGGATGATGATTTCACCTTTAAGACCATTTCCTTTCTGTATTTTAAATTTCATCAATCTTCTTTTCCTGAGATAGATTTATCTCTAGCTTTTTTTACAGTAGAAAAAAATTTAATTAGGCCAGCTGTATTATTCGTTTCAATTAATTCAGATAATTCATCTAGGCTCCTCTTAAAAGAGTTTATAGAACTTAATATAGATTTATCATTTGAAACCATTATATCTTTCCACATTATTGGATCGCTTGAAGATATTCTTGTGTAATCTTCAAGACTGCCGCCAGAATAAAGAAAAGTCTTTTCGCCTAGATTTTTGTATAAAGAATCCATTAAAGCATAAGCGATAACATGAGGCATATGACTAGTCTTCCCAAATAATTCGTCATGGTCATTTGCAGATAATTTTTTTGTATAAGACCCTAATGCTTTCCAAAATTCTTCAATTTTAGAAACGTCTCGTTCTGAATTATCCTTATGAGGACAGATGATACTTAACTTTTCTTTAAATAGTGCTGCAGAAGAAGCCTTAAAACCACTTTGTTCAGATCCTGCTATAGGATGAGATAAAACAAATCTTTTTAGAACGTTTCTATCTAAAGCTTTCAAAGTATCAAGGATTGAAGATTTAACGCTTAATGTATCTGTGTAAATGACATTTTCGGTATCTATCATCATATTGACTTGAGAAATAGCTTCTTCAATAGAAAGAACAGGTACAGAAAAGATAACCAAAAGATTATCTAAATCTTTAGGGATATTTATATCTTCATTTTGTATGAATCCAAGATCATAAGCAGAAGTTATTGCCCCTTTATCACTATCTATTCCATAAACACCACCAGCAAAAGAACTCTCTTTAAGAGCTCGTATTATTGACCCACCAATAAGACCTACTCCTACTACAAGGATATTTGTAAAATTTATCGAAGTTCTCATGAGCCTAAGACAATGTAGATAACTTCTCTAACAAAAATAAATTCTCTTCGGGAAGTCCAATAGTTGTTCTTAAGTAAGTTGGCATTTTGTATACTCCTAAGGTTCTCACTATTACACCTTCATTTAATAAACCTTCAAATAACTTCTGTCCTTCCCCATTACTATTAAAGCTAATGAAGTTGCCTTCACTCGGTATGCATTCATAACCTAAGTCATTTAAACCTTTCATGAGAATGGTTTTCTGATCTAAATTAATCGCTAAAGATTTTTTTAGATGACTGTCATCCGATAAAGCCACCTCTGCAGCAACTAAAGCCAAGGAATTTGCATTAAACGGTTGTCTAACTCTATTTAAGAAGTCTGCAACTTCTGGAGATGAAACCGAATAACCAATTCGAAAACCTGCTAAGCCATAAGCTTTAGAAAAACTCCTACTTATAATTACATTGGGATTGTTTTTAATTAAATCAAAATTAACATCTTCATTGTTATATGAGGAGTAGTCATAGTAGGCCTGGTCTAGCAAAACTATAATATTTTTATCTAAATCATCTAAGAAAGATTGTATTTCTTTTGGTGATAAGAAAGTTCCAGTAGGATTATTAGGATTAGCTATAAATACTAATTTCGTGTTCTCTTTTACAGCATTCTTCATTTTTTCAAGGTCGTGGCCATATTTATTTGCCGGGACTTCTATACCTTCTGCTCCCACTGCTTGAACTACTAATGGATAAACCGCAAAAGCATGTTCTGAATAGATTGCACTATCCGTGTCTGAAAGAAAACTTCGGGCGATAAATTCAATTATGTCATTAGACCCATTACCAATAGTTAAGCAATTAATATCAACATTAAATTTATTACTAAGGCATTCTTTAAGCCTTAAAGCATTTCCATCAGGGTATCTGTGAGTACCATTTAATACTTTAGTGACAGCATCAATCGCTAATGGACTAGGACCCAATGGATTTTCATTACTGGCTAATTTAATAGCATTCTTTATGCCTAATTCTCTTTCTAAGTCTTCAATGGGCTTACCTGGTTTATAAGGACTCAAATCGAGAATGCCTTTATTGACTAAATCTTCAAGCTTCATAATTTTAAGTAATAGCCTTAGGGAAAGATCCAAAAGTCTTTACTTCCGCATTAAGAGCATTTAACTGCTTGAACAGTTTTTGTACGCTATCTTCATCTTCATGGCCTTCAAAATCTATAAAGAAAGAATAATGCCACTTATCTTTCTTAGAAGGCCTATAAGTTATGTGAGTTAGATTTAAAGAAAGCTCATTGAAAGGAAGCAAAACAGCGTATAAAGCACCTTCCTCATTTTTAGTTGTGACAACTATCGAGGTTTTGTCAGTGCCTGTTTTGCTAGATTGACTATTTCCTATAACTATAAATCTAGTCGTATTGGAAGAACTGTCCTCTATATTGCTATCTAAAATATCTAAATTGTATTTTTGAGCTGCTTCTTTGCCGCCTATCGCTAAAATACCTTCATTTGTAGAAGCATTAATAGCGGCTTGCGAATTACTACTTACCGGTACTAGCTTCGCCTGAGGGCAATATGAAGACAACCAATCTTTGCATTGCGCTAAAGCCTGCTCATGAGCATGTATTTCTATGCCTTCTTTTGGCATTGGCTTGTTATAACCGATTAAATTATGCTCAATCCTCAACTCTATTTCGCCGCATATAGTTAAGTCGAAATCCATTAAGCAATCTAAAGTTATATTCACCGACCCTTCTGATGAATTCTCTATTGGTACAATTCCAAAATCACATAATCCTTTTTTAACTTCTTCAAATACTGACCTAATAGAAGTTTCCGGTTTAGTCTCGACTGACGAGCCAAACTTATTTTGGAGTGCCGACTCAGAGTAAGTCCCCTCAGGTCCTAAATAAGCTACTTTTAGGTTAGATTCTGTAGATCTGCATGCAGAAATA
>MDSV01009639.1_pt1 | contig 12070 bp, 13 predicted proteins | sample 810851 | NCBI WGS metagenome assembly MDSV01 (sample SAMN05326640, study PRJNA326480) | marine metagenome | isolation source: seawater | place: Atlantic Ocean: North East | collected 2012
ATTTTGATGGAACTTTGCTTTGGTCAAAATTATTCAATGAAGATTAACTTATATTTATTATTTTTCTTGAGCGGCATAATGATGTCCGCTCAAGACCAAACCTATAAGATTTATCACTCCAATCTTTTTTTAAATGATGTTGGCACCACTTGGGAAATATCTGAATCGGATGATAAAGCATATGGTTACATATCAATTAGCGATCAACATTCTTATTGGAATAAATTAGTCTTATCTTTCAGTATGCCCAATTGCGACCAACCTGAAGTTTTTTTTCAGATCTTTACTGCGGGTTTTCGAAAACACGAAGGCATTATAGAAAGAAAAGATCTACTTAATGAAACAATGGTGGTCATGCAGGTTGATGACGAACCGCCTTATTTAGTTGATTCAGAAGTACGCCTCATTAACAAATTTGAAAACATAATAGATAAAGAGGTTTATAAAAAATACTTTAAAAGCGATGACTTGTTGTATGACGTTTTTTTAATTTCCATTAAAAAAGGGGCAGTTCTAATAAAAGCAGATGACTCTTTTGTAAAAAAATTATCTATATTCGTTCCACCAGAAAGTCCATATCACCTTTATTTTGATGGCTTTAATCTTTTAACTTTTGAGAATAATGGATTTGAGCAAGCAATTAATGATTTTGCAGAGCTATGCCAAAAAAGACTGTCAGAAAGTGGTTTGTTGCTAGGAGCGATTGAATAAAAAATGGATTTTAAAAAGTTTTTAACCAATCAAGGTCCAGATTTTAAAGGGCGTACTCTAGAAGGAATCTGGGCATACTCAGATAATGAAATCGAAAGTACTCACGATTTTATTCAAATAGTTTTTCCAACCAACAAACCAAGCCAGGCTACTTTCAATAAGCTTTATTTAGATAATGAAATATTGATAGAAAACTTAAAAAGTAATTCTGCGGTGACTAAAAACCTAATGAATTCTGCTAGCTGGTATTTATCTTTTTTGGGTAGGAATGATGCCTGGTTAAAAGGTTATGATCATAATCAGTTGCGTATTACGCGCGTAATTGAATCGCTAAGACTTCTAGTTTCTGATGAAGCTGCAGACGAGTTTTATAAAGCCATTTTAAGACTTGTCAAAGATCCTACTATTTTGAATCCAACAACAATGAAATTTTGGGAAGAGGCATAAATTAAAACGACATAATCTGTCGTATTGCATATCTAATATATAAAAAATTACGCTTTCTCCTAGAGTTCTCTTAGTATTAAACCTCCTTGCTAAGAGATCCTAAAAGATTTATCTACAGTTTGAAATTTAACGAACGCATCCTCTAAAGATTCTTCTATTTCTTGTTTGTTAAACATCATTTTTATATTATGCATTATTACTATTTTTTTTGAGCAACATATGACAAGACACAGAGGAATATATAAACCTGATCATCCAGAGCCTTATGAGGTAAGTCGATCAAAAATCCAGGCATTTATCAATTGCCCAGCTTGTTTTTGGTTGGATAGAGTGAAAGGAGTTAAATTTCCGGGCATGCCACCTTTCCTTTTAAATTCGGCTACAGATACGTTACTCAAGAAAGATTTCGATAAATATCGTGAATTGCAGAAACCTCATCCGTTTATGAAGCGCAATGGTTTAGGTCATTTGGTTCCTTTCAAACACGAAGACTTTCATAAGTGGACTTTATCACTACAACTAGGATTTCAAACCTATCACAAAAAATCTGATTTGATTATTGGAGGTGGATTAGACGATGTTTGGCATGATCCAAAAACTAACGAACTCTTTATTGTTGACTATAAAAGTACTGCTGGGAAAAGAACTGAAGACCTTTCTAAATTAGAGCCTATTAACTTAGAGGGGAGATGGAAAGAAGGATACAAAAAACAAATGGATATGTATCAATGGATTTTGAGAGAAAAAACTAAAAAAGATTTAAAAGATTATTCTGTAAGCAAGATTGGATATTTTGTTTATGTTAACGGAGATCAACATTTTAAGGAGGGCATGTTGAGAGATAATGAAAATAAAGCTGATATGAGTTTTGATGTTCAACTTTTAACATACACCGGCAACGATAGCTGGGTCGAGAAAGAAATAATGAATTTAAAGAAATGCCTAAAGAAGAAAGCTTGTCCAGAACATGCGAAAACAGGGTATGGACCAAAAGGGACCGAGCCTTGTGAATATCATAGGTTTTTAGAAGATTTAAACTATGATTAAACTATATGTCTGATAACAAAGAAAATTTTTCATTTATTTTTTTTGATAGTAATTATTTCGTAGCCCAAAATCTAGCAGAAAGAAAAAGCTTTATCTCTGCATTACAAGATTTTGAAACAACTTTTTATGAAATTTCAGGCTCAAGATGGCTTGCGGCTATTATTTCTTTACATTCTGCATGTGAAAAATTATTAAAAACTGTTTCTCCTAAAAATAAAATGGAAGACTTAATTAATGATCTCAATATACCTTCCAGACTCAAAGAAAAGTCCCATGATTTTAGGCTATTTAGAAATACGATTGTTCATGAGGGGTATAAACCAAAAGATGATCCCAAAGCGATTAAGCTATTTTTTGATAATGGCATGCTTTTGTTTGAGCATCTATTTAGACAGATTGTTAAGAAAGATCTTGCTGAGACTTTTGCAAAAAAAATATACAAAGGCGAATTTCCTCTTTGGAAAATCTTCAAAAAGACTAAAAATTTAGTTCAAAAAGGAAATTTTTCTTCAGAAGAACTATTAGTTATTACTTCGATATTGATTTTGCAATGTAGGTATCTTGTTTCTATGGGGGGGCCAGTTGAAAGTACAAAAATTAGTGAGGATTATTTTTTTAAAGAACTAAGAATAGAAACTCTATCGGGTATAGAAAATCTAGATGAGGATGTGAGATATGAAGATCTGTTGATAAAAGAAGGGCATTATTTTCAAGATGATTTGTGGGAAAAGATAAATTTTAATATCTTAAATGGTATATGTAAAAAGCTTGATTGTAAGGAAATTTTTAGAGTAAAAGGTCTCGATTGTCCTTTGTGTAATGGCTTCCATTATTTTAATTTTATGGGGAATGAAATATGGATAAATCTCGAGTTAGATGAATACTCCATGCTTGAATTAAAAGAACCTTTTGAATTGAAGGAAGTAAAATCGGCATTTTGCACTTCTTGTCTTCATGGAACATCAAATCCTTTACTTTTAAAACATTTCTATAGCCCTATAAAAGAAAAGTCTTTAGAAGATGCGATTGAACGCTGGAAAGAGGACTGGAGTGATGAAATGTATTTTTTTCAAACTAAATAAGATTTAAAAATTAAAAATTTCATCTAATATAAGGGAGTAATTATTATGGATGTAAATATATTAATGCTGATTGTGTCTCTCGGAACATTGGGGCTAGTGATTTATTTGTTTTTGAAGACGCGAGAAAAAAATATCCAAGAAAACAATCAATCTTCTCTTTTAGAAGAGAAATTTAAAGCTTTTTCTGAAGACATAAAAGAGATAGGAAAAGAATTAACTTCTGTTACAACTCCTATAAATGAATTAAATCGTTTTTTAGGCGGGAATGTTGAAACAGGAAGAATAGGAGAATGGAGCTTAGAGTCAGTTGTTCGAGACATAATGCCGGAAGGAAGCTTTGAGTTTCAACATATAATTAACCCACAAACTTCTGATCGAGTCGATTGTGCTGTCACTACTGCAGATGGTGTAATTGTGCCGATTGATTCTAAACTTTATGCCGGTCAATATCGTCAATACCAAGATTCTGGAAATGATACCGAAAGAAAAAGAGTTTTACGAAACTTAAGGACTTCGGTTTTAAGTGATGCAGTAGATATTGCTAATAAATATATTTTGCAAAATACAACTTCAAATTATGCTGTCCTCTATGTGGCTTCGGAAAAGATAGTAGATCTAATAGATAAAATTGAAGGATTAAGGCAAAACTGTTTTACAGATAACAAAATTCTCATTCAAGGTCCAAATACATTAGCAGGATTTTTAGACCAAATTAGAATAGGTCACCATTATTTGCGATTGAATGAAACAGCAGAAAAGGTAGCATTAGTTGTGAGAAATATTCAAATAGAATTTAATAAATTTGACACTAGTACAGAAAAAGTTTTAAAAAGACTTGAGGCAGCTCTGAAAGATGTGAATTACCTTCAGACAAGAGTCAACGTTTTAGGTAAGACCTTAGATCGAGGGGCCAACGCCTTAGATGAAACTGAAAATTAAAATTTATAACAGCATATGATAAATTAACTCTTCGAGAGGGATAGACGATGGCAGAACCAATTTTATTAGTACCAAAAGAGATCAGGAAAGAGATCGAAACAAAAATGAAAGGTCAGGATTTAATTACAAGAAAAATTGCTGGCACTGCTTATAGATTTAAAAGAATTTCTATGAAATTAGAAAATCTTTTTTATTACACCAAAAATGTAAGAACTGGGAGTACAAGAAAAGAGTACATAAAAGATAATAATTTGCCTGAGGATTTTTTTAGTAGAGAAAAAATGACAAATAGGGATACTCAAGTAGCTTATCACCCATTAATATTTGCTGAAGCCATAAAAAGAGAAGCACAGTTCAAGGCTCAGTTTGGAGATGGGGATACTCCAGGCAATTCAAGTCAAACAGAAGAAATTTTCATAAGTAAAGACGGCATTATTTATAACGGCAACACCAGATCTGCTTGGTGGAGGGAGTATGAAACCGAACAATATCACTCCGTTAATTGTTTAGTGTTTGAAGATTTAGAAAGAGAAGACGAAATATATCCTGTCGTAAATAAAATTGACCCTCCAAAGGATGAAGAAATCAAACAAGATATAAGATGGTATGAGTATATCATTCAGGCTATAGATCAACGAGGGAATTCGGTAGATGAAGAAAAAGAGGCCAGAGAAGCCAACCTAGAAATAGAAGAATATCAAAAATATATGAGGATGTATTTGCTAGCAAAAGAATTCTTAGCGGAGGAGTTCGAGGGCTATGAATCAGAAAAATTTTCGACTTTAAATTCTAAACGCGGTGGAGGAGATGGAAACTTTCTCTGGGGAGCTTTTGCTGATGGCATGGCAAAACTTGAAAAAGAAGGTTTGCCAGAATTTATTAGGTATGAAATAAAAATGGATGTCTGGTCAACTATTAAAGATATGAACTCAGATTCTCCAAAGATTCCTGGACAATCTTATAAGGCTATAAATAAAATTTTTTCTGACAGTCAGTTGAATCGTTACAAGAAAATGTTCAAAGATAAGATTGATAATAGTGGAACCTTAATTGACGATGAAGAAGAATATACCGTCCCGAACGACATAGATGATCGGGGAAGGAAAAGAATTGAGGAAATTGAAGAGCAAAATGCTATTGATAGGGATAAGACAAATCAAAATGCCTTTGGTGAGGGTATAAAGCAGTTAACAAAAAAATTAAGAACATTATCAGCAAACAACCTTAGGTCAGGTTATAACAGAGATCTTGCCCTAGAAGAATTTTCAGAATTAGAGAACGAAGTCGTTAAAGTGAGAAAATTGCTTGATAAGTCAAAAAAATAAATAATGTCGGAAGTAACCATTTCATTAGTTGGACATGATGTTTTGTTTGAAAGTAATGATTTAGATTTTAAAAATTTTTTCTTATCAAGTTTTTCTATTAATCGTAATGGAGAGTTTTCTTTGCCATTATCAGAATTCCTGCTACAAAAAAATCAAGAGACTTTTAAGTTTTTTTTTAGTTCAAACGGAGTCTCTTTCAAATTATCAGAAGATTTAAAGCAAAATTTGCGAGACAGGCCAGTACCTAGCAAATATTTAGATGCTCAAGAGATAGAAGAAAAAGATTTATCATCTATCCTAGAAAGCAAAGACTTTAATTTCAAAAGATTAAGATCATTTCAAATTAGAAACCTGAAAAAACTTTGTTCTCTGCCTTATGCAGCTAATTTTTCCGTTCCTGGAGCTGGAAAAACAACTGAAGCATTAGCTTTTTATGCCTTCAATAGAAAAGAAGGAACAAAATTATTAGTAGTGAGTCCAATCAACGCTTTTACATCTTGGAATGAAGAATTAATTGAAAATTTGCCTAATGAAGGAAAATTCATGAGGCTAAAAGGAATAGGCTATAAAACTTTGGAAAGAAATTTGAGAACAGAGGGTCAAGAATTCTTTATAACTAACTATGAATCTCTGAGAAATCCAGACAAACTTAGGGTTATTGTTAATTTTTTAAGAGATAATGAAGTAGTTTTGTTTCTTGATGAAAGTCATAAAGCAAAGGCAGAAAAAACTGGTCAACAAATTATTAATTTAAGTCCATTTCCAAAGAACAAAATGATTCTTTCGGGAACGCCTATGCCACAAAGTGCGGATGATTTAGTAAGTCAGTTCCTTTTTTTATTTCCAGGACATCAAGTTAATTTTCCAGAAGATTTAGTTGAAGACTTTCAGCCTTTTTATGTAAGAACAACGGATGAAGATTTAAATTTAAAAAAAATGATTAGAAATCCCGGCCCAGAAGAACTATATATGGTGAAGCCATACGAAGGACAAAAAAGGCTTTATTATGAATATATTGCAGAAGAATTAAATAAAGGAAAAGGATTTTCAGAAATATTTAAAGCAAAAGATATTAAAAAGGCTTATATGACTTTTTTGAGGTTTTTATCTAACCCAATCTCGATAGTAAATTTGGCTAATGAAATAGACACGGAAATTGCTGAGCAAATATTCAATGAAGGAAACGGTGCAAAAATGGATGCTGTCATTGATAGAGCAAAAGAAATCATCTCTGAAGGAAAAAAAGTTTTAATCTGGTCAAGTTTTATAAAAAGTATTGAAAGACTGCATGATAATTTCTTTGATAACGGAATTGGTTCAGAATTTATTCATGGGGGAGTCGATTCCGAAGATCCTGAAGAGAAAAATATAAAAATAGATATTTATGAAAATCTTGATACCAGAGAAGCTAAAATTAAGAGGTTTAAAGAATCAGATGAAGTTTCTGTTTTAATTGCAAATCCGGCTGCAGCTGCAGAATCTATGAGCTTGCATTATGTTTGCGATAATGCTCTTTACTTGGATAGAACCTACAATGCAGCACATTTTCTTCAATCTGAAAAAAGGATACATCGACTTACAGAAGGAGAAGATAGACAAAAAATTTCCGAAATTTTCTTTCTAAAACTAAAGGGGTCAGTTGACTACCATGTCGATTATCGTTTGGCCAAGAAAACAAGTAGGATGAGTAAATTTCTTAGAGATAAGGATATCAAACTCGATTGGGTGAAGCAGAGTAAGGAAGAATTTTACTCAAATATAAATGATGATTTAGAAAAAGATTTTCAGACGTTTTATAAAGAACAAATTAACGAAGAGTATTCTATTTCTGATTATCAAACAGATTAATCTTTCAAATGATTGAGCTACACCCAAACTTATTATTTGCTGTAGAAAACTATATTGAAAAGAATGAATTTTTAGATTCACAAAAATTTTCTCGTAAAGAAATTTATAATTCAATAAATCTTCAAACAATAAAAGATTTTTTAGTTTCAATTGATTGTTGGAATTTTGAAAAAGATGAACCTCATCACGTTCCAAAAAACTTAGACTTGTCCTTAATGCAAGATATTTTTTATCTATATCTTTTAAAAAACTCGGAAAGTATAAAATGGCTCAAATTTGCAAAAAAGGGCAATAGTTATCTCAAGGAGCTTAAAGACAGTTTTATGCAAGACTATTCTCTTCTAGAAATTTGCGGAATTTTCAATGAAATCCCAAACGATCAAGAAGAGAATCTTTTTAATAAGATAATTATATTGTCTAGAAAATCAAATTACGACTTTGAGGATGAATTTCAAAAAGATTTAGAGTTATTAGAAAGAGGAAGAAGAGGGGAAAAATATTCAAAGATAATTTTAGAAAAAAGACATAACGAAAAAGTTACTCAGTATCATTTTGAAGATAATGATAAAGGATATGACCTTTATCAAAAAGTAGGTTTTATGGAATATTATGTAGAAGTAAAAACTTCTTTTGAGGATATAGAAAAAGCAAAGGGAACATTTTCAAGAAACCAAATCAATAAAGCTAGAAATATAAATAATCAAGCTAACAAAGAGTATCTGTTCCATTTTTGGAATCTACATGAGAATAAAATTTGTTTTGCAGAAATTGACGTTGAAAAAATGTTAAGAGATGGGTTTTCAGAAGAAAAAAAATCTAATTTGATACCAGAGCAAAAAATAAATTTTAAGTATTTTAAGGATGATTTTGTAAATATTTCTTCAGATGATTTATCAATCTAAATTTACACCATAGATACAAACTGGGAGAATAAGTTGCCTTGAAAAATAATCAGATTTAGCAGCAATTCTGTCAAAAGTCGGATTATTTCCAGTTTGTCCTATTTTTGTTACTGCATCTTTTGTGGGTATAAAAAAAATGCCTCTTGAAATGACGTTATTTCTTTTTGCGTCATTCATTTTTAAAATATCAAAAGCAAAATTTCCAATGTTACCCATTTGCACCGAAGCGCCTAGATCATTTTTACTTGCAGTGAGCTTATAGTTATTATCATGATGTGTTTGAATATCGAAAATAAAGTCTTGCTGATCTAAAAAAGAATGTATTAATTTTTTTAAGGAACTAATTTTAGAGAAAATGTCTAGCTCAAACGAATTTAACTTTCTGAATTCTTTTTCATAGAGAGCTTTAAAATAAATCTCGTCTTCTTTTCTACAATTTAAATTTAAATTATAGATATTTAGTTTTGATTTTTTCTTTAAACTCATTTTTCGATACTTTAAAGCTCTTCAACAAGATATTTTTTTATAAATCTTGATACAGCGCCTCCATCTAGTCCGAGTTCCTCTCCAAGTTGTTTTCTTGATTTGCCATTGAAAATTCCTTCTAAAATAAAAGCTTTTCTTCTGTCAATTTCTTCAGGACTAAGCCTCACATTTTGATAAATTTTATCATCTTTTGAATTTGGCACTTTCCATCCTGCATTCTTCATTTCTCTTATTGTATTTGCAATTGTTGGTTTGCTAAGCCCCATTAGCATGCCAATTTCTTCTAGAGTTTTATTTTCTTTTCGATAATTTCTTATCTTTATCCATCTTTCCCTTTTTTTATCTTCACTGAGACCTGATGCACTTTTTCTATAATAAATCTTTCTAATTTGACCTTCATCTATAAGTCTTTTTTCAATGGCCTTAGATATACTAATAGAAATAGCTAGTTCTTCTGATATTTTTTGCGTAGATAAATCATTGTTATATAAATCAATAAACTTATATTTTAAAGTCTCATAAAGTAACCCAGTCTCAAATTTTCTTCTTCCCTTACTAGCTTCTTTAGTAGAAATGACTTCATGACCTTTTCTTTCTATCGTTCTCAATATTTGCCTTATTCTTTCTCTAGAAACATTGAATTCTTTTCCTATGGTTTCATATGTGTGTTTTCCAGAATTCCATAGATTAAGTATTTCTGTTTGCCTATTTGTTAATCCCCTTTTTATCATAATTATTTTTTATAAATCTTACTTTCATAAAAAGTTATAATCAATTTCAATGTGAGAAACAAAGAAAATAAAAAAATTGGTATCAATATTAAAAAGAGTGAAAATTTTAGTTCTTCAAGTGATGCTATTTTTCTCTCAGGAGATGCAAATCTAAGTCTAGAATCAATACCAAAGAATCATATAAAGCTAATAATTACCTCGCCTCCCTATAATATTGGTAAAGAATATGAAGACAAAAAATCTCTTGAAGAATACTTAGGATCAATATTTCCTATAATAGAGAAATTAAAGAAGGTTCTTAAAAAAGATGGATCTATTTGTTGGCAAGTTGGAAATCATGTAAGTGATGGAGAAATTTTTCCTCTAGATATTTTTTACTATCAAATTTTCAAAGACTTAGGCTTTAAACTTAGAAATAGAATCATATGGCATTTTAACCATGGTCTACATGGTACCAAAAGATTATCTGGTAGATATGAAACCATGTTGTGGTTCACTAAATCTGATTCTTACACTTTTAATTTAGACGATATAAGAATCCGTCAAAAATACCCTGGCAAAAGACAGAGCAAGCCTGGTAAAAACTTTGGCAAACCCTCGGGAAACATTTTAGGTAAAAACCCTTCTGATTATTGGGAAATACTTTTGAAAGAAGAAGAATTAGGGTTTTGGGACATTCCTAATGTGAAGGCCAACCACGCCGAAAAAACATCTCATCCCTGTTCTTTTCCAATCGAACTTGTCGAAAGATGCGTGCTAGCCTATTCAAATAAAGGAGATGTGATTTTAGATCCTTTTTCGGGCGTTGGGTCCACTATGATTGGGGCACTCATGAATGATAGAAAAGCTATTGGCTGTGAGTTGCATGATAAATATATGCGAATAGCAAAAGAAAGAGTGCAGCTCTTAGAAAAGGGAAAATTGCCTTACAGACCTTTAGGCAAACCTATTCATACACCTTCTGGATTAGAAAAAGTAGCTTCAGTTCCAAAAGAGTGGAAAAAAGGGAAACAATAGAGCAAATATAAAAGTTCAATTATTTATAAATTGAGCTCATTTTTTTTGTTAATAAAATAAACTTATTTCTCAACGCTTTAGGCTTTAAAATTTCTACGTCTGCACCAAAACTCATTAGCCATTGTTCAAACTGCAAAGTATCAGGAACCCTCGCTTTGATGTGTAATTTATTACTTTTAAGTTCTTTTATCTTTTGGGTGCTATTTAGTGGCGTCTCCATCAAATGATAAGCCATGGTTTTATCAAAAATTGCTTCAAAAGTGTAAAGATTTTCGCTATAAGCAAAGCCTAAGTTATTTTTATGAATAAAATCAGTTAAATTAAAATTTTTAGGCTCTCGAATTTTTTCTTCTAAAACATCAACAGTTTCAAATCTTTGCAAAGGTAAGTATCTTGGGTTTGTTGAATCTTCATCCATCATACAAATTAAGTAATTTGTACTTCCTTTCATCACCAAGCCCATTGGATGGATAAGCCTTAAACTAGATTTTCGTTCCCCCCGCTTACGATAGAAGGCTTTCACTTGATTACCTTCAAAAGTAGCTCGATAAAGAGCCTGCTCTACATCTTTATTTAATTCAGGCTTTTTAAACCTTAAAAGTTCCGGTAAAACTTTTACTCGATCACGCCATCGGCTAATTAACTTTGGACTATTTTCTTTCAATACGCTGTTGGCGCGTTTAAAAAAATATCCAATTCTTTTGAAACTAGCCTTAGGCATTATTGGTTCTAAATATTGTTCAGCTAAAGACAAAGTTAGCGCTTCGATGGGATCCATTGCAGGAGCTTGAATACCTATGCCTTCTGCAGCCCAAGACCAACCATAAGGTTTATCCCGATCGTCACAGATTAAAGGCAAAACCCTTTCTAAAGAAACTAAATCTCTTTGGATTGTTCTTTCATCGACTTTGTATCCTCGCTCACTTAATTCTTCTTTTAATTTTTTTGCAAAAGTTTTTCTAGGAGCCCTGGGAATTAGCTCCAGCATAGAAATTTGTCTTAATGTAGGGTTGCTCATATTTTTAAGTCAAATTTTATCTAATGAGGTTTTTTTTGCGCATCTGCCCAAGCTTTAAATAATATTGAATCTCCTCCGGCTTCAGTGTGTATCTTTAGACTAGTTTGAAGCTTGCCATTGCCCGCAGTTCTAAAATAGATACCAGTATCATGATCCTTAATAATGTTGCCTACATCCTCTTTAAGATGCTTCATAAATTGTTTTAAAATTTGTTTTGAAGTTTTTTTTTTATTTTTCATAGATGCATTATAACGTTTTAAGGCGACATAATCTGTCGCTTTATATATTTATAGTAAGCGGCTTTTTTAAAATAAATATGATAAAAAAAATAGATAAAAAAACACTTCGTGAGTCTATGATAGACACTTCAATTGCGATGCCAATTGCCTGGATTACTTCTTTCGGAACTTTGGCTTTGATGATGAATATGGGCATGAGCAATGCTTTTCTAATTTCTGCAATACAGACTTTGGTTTTGACTATTGTGTCTGTGGTCAGAAAATATATTGTAAGATCG
>MDSV01091877.1_pt1 | contig 12070 bp, 3 predicted proteins | sample 810851 | NCBI WGS metagenome assembly MDSV01 (sample SAMN05326640, study PRJNA326480) | marine metagenome | isolation source: seawater | place: Atlantic Ocean: North East | collected 2012
CGCGCGAGCTGCCTTGCACGTCTTGCAGCTGTACTTCAACTTACCATGCGGGCAGGGGTTGCAGTCCTTGCAGTTGCTTTTCAGCTTGCCATGCGGACAGGGGTTGCAGTCCGCGCAGCTGTGTTTCAGCTTGCCATGCGGGCAGCCGCTGCAGTTCGCGCAGTGGGATTTCCGCTTGCCATGCGGGCAGGGGTTGCAGTCCGCGCAGTTGTCCTTCCGCTCACCGTGAGAGCAGCCGCTGCAGTCCGCGCAGTTCTTCTTCAGCTTGCGGTGCGGGCAGGGGGTGCAGTCCGCGCACCAACGTCGCACCCTCCCATGGGGGCAGGGGTCACACTCCTCGCAGTCGCCCTTCATCTTGCCATGCCGACACCGCTTCCGCTTGTTCTCCATGCTCCTAGCTCTCCGCCTCCTCGCGCGCCACGGAGTGCGCCCTCGTCGGAAGCGTGGAGAGACGTCCTGGCTCCCGTCGTGGCTTTTCGTCGGCAGTTCCGACGTTTTCGGCGTGCGTTTCTCGTTTCTTCGAACGTTTCGGGAAATTCCCCGAAAAACCGTTTTCTCGACCTGAGAGTCTCGTCACGAGTCGTACCCCTCGTGGTCTCCGAGACGCCCCGTGACGCGCGGGCGCGCACACCTGCAGGCGCGCGCGGCATCTCTCGCGCGTTGGGAACTTCCCAGCGTCCCGTTTCGGCTCGAGGCATCGGCGCTCGGCGCGCACTCGGCGACCGCTCGGTCCGGAGCCCCCTCACCCGGCACCATGAGTCTCCGCGAGGGGAACGATGACGCCGCGACGTTCCGCACGCGCATCCCTCTGCCCACGCGTAAGCCCGCGTCCGCGCTCGCGGCGGCGACCGCGAACGTCGTGACGGCGACCACCACCCGCGCGACCGCCGGGGACGTCAAGTCCGCGCTCGCCGCGGCGACGCGCTCGTCCCGCGCCAACAAGGAGAACGACGCGGCGGCCACCGCGCGCGGCCGCGCGGCGGCGTCGCGCGGGGCTGGCGTTTCGGGCGAGACGAAACCTCTCGGCGTGGAATCTTCCGCGCGGACCGTCGCTCCCACGGTGCTCACGCACCGCGCGAGCGACGGCGTGACGACATCCGCGTCCCTCCCCGCGGACGACGCGGAGAGTAGCGTCTCCCTCGTGGCGGAGACGCTTCGCGCGCTGGACCCGGAGTACGAGGAGGTGCTCGCGTCGCGCCTCGCCGGGAAGGATGCCAAGTTTGACTTCAAGGCGCAAGTCGCGGCGGCGAAGGCGTTTTACCCCAAGGCGAAGGGTCTGCTCAAAACCTTCCGGGGCGTCGTCGTGGACATCGCGGGCGCGGTGGAGGACGCGAAGCGCGAGTCGCAGGATGCGACGCGAAGAGCGCTCGTCGCCGCGGAGGACGCCACGCGCGACCGCGACGAGACGTCCGTTTTGTTATCCGCCGCGCGCGCCGAGGCGCTGGAGGCGGCGAAGGCGTCGGCGGAGGCTTCGAAGCGCGCGGAGGACGCCGAGGCACGACTGGCGACTGTTTCGTCATCCGCGGCGACGCTGGAATCGAAGGCGAACGAAGCGGAGGAAACGATCATCACGTTACATCGTGACCTCGCATCCTCCAAAGAGCGCGTCGCGTCGCTCGAGGCGTCTCTGGACGCCTCGAACGAGCGCGCGAACGAGTTGGCGGAGGCGGCGGCGCCGGCGCGCGCGCAGGTGGAGTCTTTGCTGGCGGACAAGAACGCGTCTTCGGAAGAGATCGGGTCTTTGAAAGGCGAGCTCACGAGCGCGAACGTGCAGCTCGAGAGTCTGCGCGCGGCCGTGAAGCAGCACGAATCGGACAAGGCGAAGGAAACCGAGAGCGCGAACAGGCTGCACGCGGATTTGGCGCGCGTCTCCGCGGAGCGCGAAGGCGTCGCCGAGCAACTCGCCGCCGCGCGGGAGGAGGCGGCGGCGGCGCGCGCCGCCGCCGCCGAGGCTTCCGTCGCCGCGGCGGAGGCGAAGGCGCGCGCTCTGCGCCTGGAGGACGCCGCGGAGCACGCCGCGGCGGATCTGGCGCGGGCGCGCGCCGAGCGCGACGGCTGCGCCGGGAAGCTCGACGAGACGGCTGCCCAGCTGGCGCGCGCGTCGGCTTCCTTGGCCGCCGCCGAGGCGCGCGCGGAGGCCGCGGAGCGGGACGCCAAAAACGCCGAGGCGTCCGCCGAGAAGGAGTCCGCGCGACTCCGCGACGAGCTGGAGCGCGCGAAGGCGCACCGCGCCGAGCTCGAGCCGCGCGTCGAGACGCTCCGCGCCGAGCTCGCGGAGGCGCGCGCGGACGCCAAGGTGGCCCGCGCCGAGTCTGAGTACCTGCGCGTCGCCGGGGACGAGGCGCGCGACCGCGGCGCGAGCTCGGACGCCGAGCGCGTCGCGGCGGAGAAGCGCGCCGAGGCGCTCGAGCGCGCGATGCGCGACCTGGAGCGCGAGAGCGCTGAGGCGGAGGCGCGCGCCTCCGCGCTGCGCTCGGAGCTGGACGCGTCCGTCGCGAAGGCGGCGCGGCTGGAGAAGGAGGCTGAGCAGGACGCGGCTCGGCGCGCGGAGGCGGAACGCGACGCCGCGGAAGCCGCGTCGCTGCGGTCGCGGCTGGAGGCGCTCCGCGTGACGCACGAGGAGCAGAGCGCCGCTTTGGCGGCGGCGCGGCGCGAGCTCTCGGAGACGGCCGCCGGCGCGGCGGCGTTCTCGAGCCGCGCGGAGGAGAAGGAGACGCGCGCCGAGGAGCTCGAGGCGAAGTGCGCGCGGCTCGAGGCGCTCGTCCAGACGCGGGACGCCGAGGCGCGCGCGCACGCCGTCGTGCGCCGCGCGCTGCACAACGAGGTGCAGGAGCTGAAAGGGAACATCCGGGTTTTTTGCCGGGTTCGGCCCGCGCGCGCCGCCGCGGGGGAATCTTCCGACGCCGCCGACGTGGGCGGGGGCAAAGACGGTTCCGAGCCTTTCCTGCGCGTCTCCACTGTCGGCCCAACCGCCGGTCGCGCGCTCTCCGTCGCGCCTCCGGGCAAGAAGGAGAAGCCGCTCGCCTTTTCCTTCGACCGCGTGTTCGGCGGCGAGGCGAGCCAGACGGAGGTTTTCGAGGACGTCTCGCACCTCGTGCGGAGCGCGCTGGACGGGTACAAGGTGTGCGTGTTCGCGTACGGCCAGACGGGCTCTGGTAAGACGTACACCATGCTCGGCGACGGCGGCGAGGACGGCTCGACGCTCGACCGCGGCGACGCCGACGGGGGCGCGTCGCGCGGGCTCATCCCGCGGTGCGTCGAGCGAATCTTCGCGGCGCGCGACGCGGCGGCGCGCGCCGCCGACGCCGCGGAGCCGTTCGCCGTCACCGCGACGATGGTGGAGATTTACAACGAGGAGATTCGGGATCTCCTCGCGGCGTCGAGCACCAAAACTGTCGACGAATCACACGGTGGTGCTTCATCGAAACTCGACGTGAAACACGACGCGCGCACGGGCGAGACGAGCGTGACGAACGCGCGGTGCGTGGAAGTGGCGTCGGCGAAGGAAATCGCGTCGCTGCTTCGTCGCGCTGACGCCGCGCGCACCACGCGCGGGACGAACATGAACGACCGCTCGTCCCGGTCGCACATGGTGTTCACTTTGAAATTGACCGGTATTCGGACGGATGCCGGGTCCAAAAAGCACCCGAACGCGTGCCACGGCGTCCTGAACCTGGTGGACCTGGCGGGCTCCGAGCGGCTGTCGCGCACGGGCGCCACGGGCGACCGGCTCAAGGAAGCACAGAACATCAACAAAAGTCTGTCGGCGTTGGGGGACGTCATCGCCGCTTTGGCGGAGAAAGCCGCGCACGTGCCGTACCGCAACTCCAAGCTCACGTACCTGCTCCAGAACGCGCTCGGCGGGGACGCGAAGACGCTGATGGTCGCCAACGTCTCGCCCGTGGCGGAGAGCGCGCAGGAGACGCTCTGCTCGCTCAGGTTCGCCACCAAGGTGAACGCGTGCGCGGCGGGCGGGCGCAAATAAAAACAGCCTACTGGCGTGTCATCGCGAATGACCGCCTCGCGGGCGGCGAAGCTTCTGAGCGCTTTATGTACGCACACGAAAGGAGCAACGCGTACCTCATATCGTATCATTCACCGCTTCGCATCACACCGCTCAAAGTCGAAGGTGTTCTCGATCATCGACGCGTGCTTCGCGAGGTCCGCCGCGCTCGGGCGGTGGCTCGGGTCGCGGCGTAGGCAGACGGTGACGTACGCGCGGAGCTCGTCCGAGCGCCCGGGCGGGAAACGCAACCCGTCCCAGTACCGACGTTTCGGGTTTCCGGATCCCGGCGCGCCCTGAACCGAGGAAGGCACGCTGCTCGCCGCGTCGTCCGACCACGTCGGCACGCCCGCGCGCCACTCCGCGGGCAGACGCGCGCCGCACGCCGCCTCGAACACGCTCGCGCCGAACGAAAACACATCCGCGCGGTCGGTGGGAGCCGTCTGCACCGAATTCTTTTTCGCCGTCCGGGTCTCACGCGTCTTCTCAGTCTTCTCAGCCTTCGCGCCGCTCGTCGTCGTCGACGACCGATTCAAGTTGAGCATCTCCGGAGCGACGTACCCGCCGTCGCCGTCCTGTACTTCCCACCCCGAGTCGACGACCCACGCGACGCCGAAGTCCCCGATCTTGCACGCGCCGTCGCGGGACACGAAGACATTCTCCGGCTTGACGTCGAGGTGAAGCACGCCGTGCGCGTGGCAGTGCGCCAAACCGAGCGCCACGTCGCGCGCGAAGCGCCACACGTCGCGCTCGGCGAGGAGCCGCGCGGTCGTCGTCACCGAACTCGCCTCCTCTTGAAGCCTTTTGAGCCGGTCCAGAAAGCCCCCGAAGCTGCCGCGCTCGCAGAGCTCCATCTGCGCGAAAAAGTGCCGGTCCTCCTGCCACGCGCGGTGGTACTTGACGACGTTTTCGTGCGCGGGCAGGTTGGTCACCGCCTGCACTTCGTGCAGGCACCGCGCGCGCGCCGCGCCGCTGCGGAACGCCTCCGTGACGCGCTTCACGCAGTACCGAGCCCCGCTCACCTTCGAGCGCACCGCCCACGCCTCGCTCGTGGAGGTCTTGCCCAGAAGGCTCTTGAACTCGAAGTGGTCGTGGAACGTAAACGCCGAAGCGGCGCTCTTCGCCGGCGCCGCCGGCGCCGTCGCCGACGCGTCGGCGTTTACGTTTTTTCGCGACTCCGCGTCAGCCTTCTTCGCGTCTGGCGTCCCGCCAGTCTCGCGGCCGTCGTCCGCGCGCAGACTCACGCTGCGGTGCAGACCCGACTGCGCCAGCAGCTTGGTCTGCGACAGCGAGTCCGCGCGCTCTAAACGAGGCGCGCGGAACGGCGCCTCCTCCCGAGACTTTTTTGTTCGCCGCGGCGGAAACGCGCGACGCGTCGAGTTCGTTTGATGAGCGCCGCTCGCCGCCGCGCGACCGCCGCGCTCCGCCGCGCGCTCCGCCGCGCGTGCCGCCCCCGCCGTCTCGACGATACGTCCCCGATCGCCGTCCAGCGCCGCGAGGGAAAACGGGGGTGGGAAGTCGTCCGTCTCGTCCGTCTCCATCGGATCCGTCGCCGCGTCGTTCGCCGAGTCGTCCGAGAGCGCGTACCACGCGTCCTCGTCATCCCCGAACGCGTCGTCGTCCTCCTCGCGCCGCGCGCCGCGGGGCGGCCGACCGCGCGCCGCGCGATCGCCGGGGTCGTCGCCGAACGCGTCGAGCCGCCGCGGCCGCGCCGGCGTCGGCGGCACGGCGTCGAACGACCCGAAACCGAATCCGAATCCGCGGGGTCCCGCGGCGGGCGACCCGAAACCCGCGGAGGGAAGCGCGGAGATCTCGGGGCTGGCGCTCGGCGTCGCCGCCGAGACGCGGTCGAGCTTGAAGCTGGCGCTCGCGCCGAAACTCGGGCCGGACGACGCGTCGACGAGCCTTTTGTCGTCGAACGCGTCCGTCGCGTCCGCGGCGTCTTCGTCTTCGAAGGAGACGGACAGATCCAGCGCCGGGACCGTGAGCACCGAGACTGGCGAGATCTTGCGACCCTTCACCGCCCCTTCGACACCGAGTCCCCACCGCGCGTCCCCGGGCACGGGAGACGCGCTGAGCGGGGAGACCCCGAACGTCGCCGGGGTGGGGGACGTCCCCGCGAAATCGAAGGCGGTGTCCTCGCGCGAGGGACCGCCGGACGCGCCGGACGCGCCCGCGTCGGGGAACGCGGCTCGCGAACGCGCCGACCGCGCGCGCGCGGGGGGCGTCTCGTCGTTCGCCGCGCACGAAACCTTGAGCGCGGCGAGCGCGGGGAGCTCGGCGATGGCGTCGAGCGTCATGCCGACCACCGCGCGCGCCTGAGACGCGTCCCGGTGGCCGCGGCGAGGACTCGCGGACCGACGATTCGCGGGCCCGCGCGCTTTCTTCGCGCTCCACCAGAGAGAGCTGCGGCTCCGGCGTTCAAATCACGAACCGCGGAGGCGCGCGTCGCGCTCGTCGGTTCGGGGTGTTTCCGCGGGTTCTCGGGGCTCTCCCGCGCACTGAGAGCTCCCGCCGAGTGCCCGCACGAGCCCGCGTCCGCGTACGCACACGCGACGTGTGAAACGCGCGGAACGCAGTGCAAAGAGACCGCGCGTCTTGCGGTCGAGGCGAACGGAACGGACACAAAACGGATTCACACGTGCACTGCAGCACTGGCGAGTGGCGACTGGCTCTCAACCGTGAAATTAGCTACCCAAACTCTACCGGTCCCACCCGTGCACCGCCGCGGGCGCTCGCGTCGAGTCGCCGTTCCCGAACGCGCGGCTCACTTCGCGACGCAGCGCGGTGGCCGCGCGAGCCCTCTGCGCCTCCAGGAGCGCCTCGGCGTCGCGCAGGGAGCCGCGCAACCGATGTACCGCCTCCGCGCACGTCTCGCCGCGCCGCGCTTCGCTCTCGTCAAGCGGAAGAAGCGACGACCCGAAACGCGAAGCGCGCTCATTCTTCGACATCATCTCGCCCCCCTCTTGAACGCGCGCGTCGTCTGCGAAGACGTCGTCCAGCGCTCGCCTCGCCGACGCGAACGAAAACCGCGACGACGCGTCCTCGGCCGAGTCGGCCGAGTCCACCGTCTCGTGCGACGACCCCCCGCGCGACGCCTTCGTCGCCTCCGTTCTTTCTCTCTTCGCCTCCTTCTTCGCCCTCGCGCCCGCCGCGAACGAAGCCATGCTCGGCAGCCTCGCCGCCGCCGCCGTCGCCAGAGCGGAGAGCGCGGCGGAGCGCTCAGCGTCCGGCCGCGTCGCCTCTCGCGTCCGCCGCCACATCCGGGCCACCGTCTCGACATCCCGCCGCCGGTGCTGCAAGACGGGCCCGACGCGTCGCGCGACCTGTTCGAGCGAACGCGTCGCGGCGTCGACGTCGTCGTCGTCGACGTCGTCGTCGTCGACGTCGTCGTCGGCGTCGTCGTCGACACGCGCGTCGCGCGTCGTCTTCGCCGTCTCCTCCGCGTCGCTCGAAGACTGGTTACCCATACGCTTCGAAGACGGCTTCGCCAGCCTCCTCTCCTTCTCGTCGAGCTCGAGCACGGACCGCATCCACGCCCAGAACGTCTCAGCGAGCGCGATCGTCGCCTCCGCCTCGTCTCTCGTGGTCAACACCGCGCGCATCGCCGCCGTCGCTTTCGCGCGCGCGCGCGCGTCCCTCGCGAGGCGGATCTCCGTCGCCGTCAACGTCGAACGCGCGCCTCTTTCGCGGCCCGAGCCTTCCCCGGTCCTCGCGCGGAGCCGCGCCTGCGCGTCGAAGACGGCGACGCGCCGCGCCGCGCGCGCGCGCTCGAGCGCGTGCACGTGCGACGCGCTCTGCCAGAGGCGCTGCGACAGACACGCGGCTTGCTTTTCGATCGCGACCGGGTCCCTCCCGGACGACGACGACGGGGCGCCTCCTCCCGCGCGACGACGGCGTCGCGACGCGTCATCGTTCGCGCGCGCCGAGCGCGTTTCGAGCTCGCGAAGGTACGCGCGCTCGGCGGCTTCCGCGGGCGCCGCGTGTTTCGCGGCGCTCTTCGGAAGCGCCGCCGCGTCCGAGCCGAACGGGGGCAGCGACGGCGAAGACGAACAGTCGTCTCCCTCGGCTTCGGGTGAGATGTGTGTGAGCATCTCGCGCGCCCGCGTCTCGGCGTGCGCCCTCGCGAAGACGTCCAGCGTTTCCGCGGTCCACGCCAAAGCGACGAGCGCAGCGCGCGACCCGCCGCCGACGCGCGTCGAATCGTCACCTCGCGTCGTTTCGTCCGTCCCGCGCGCGCGTTCGAGCTCGCGCGTTCGCGGGTACTTCGCCAGACGCAAACCTTCCAACGCCACGGCTCTGTGCGTCGCGTGACACGCGTCGTCCGACGGGTCGCGACGACGACGACGACGCGCGACGGTTTCGTCTTCGTCCGCGTCATTCGTCAACGCGCCATCCCTCGTCGCCTCGTCGCGAAGCGAACGCAGGGTCTCCGCGGCGACGCTCGGCTCGGGGAAGCCCGCGTGCGCGACCAGAAACAGGTCGTGCAGAGCGCGCCACAGCGGCGGCGCCGCCGCGGGCTGGTCGAACTTGGCACGCCGCAGCGTCTCCGCGGTCAACGCCGTGGGGTCGTGCGTGGCGCCCGCGTCGGTGCCGACGCCGAGCGCGCGCAAACACGCGCACAGGTGCTCGAGGCACGCGCGCGCGGCGTTGGCGGAAGACGCGGGCGGACGCGGGTCACCCGCGGACCCGCCGCGCGTCGCCGCCACGCCGCCGCGGGGGCCGCGCGTCGTCATGTCGCACCACCCGCAGGCACGCGCGCGGCTCGGATCTGACGCGCGAGACGACGCCGCGACGCCCGAAATTTGAAACGCGAGGAGGTGCCTCTCATGCGCGATCGAGATTGGAAAAGGTCGAGTCGATTCACGCGCGGACCGTCGGCGGACGAAAAGCCCGGTTTTCTCCCGGCGGAGGTTTTATGTAGACTACTCGCGAAGCGCGGGAGACGCGTCGCGTCGGGTCGCGCGCCGCTTCTCTCACGAAACGCGACGCACACGCACACGCACACGCGCGCGTATCAGGCTATACGATCTTAGTGTAGTGTTCCGCGCGCGACGCTCGTCTCGAGAAACGCGCTCTCGCGTTCCGCCGATCCGAACCGCTCGCCCCGAGCGTACCCCAAATCCAAATCCCCGCACGCCGACCCGTCCCGCGGCGCGAACGAACACCGAACGCCCGCGCAGTACCTGCGGTGCCGCGGCCAGTCCGCGACAATGCACGTCTCGTCGCAGTACCACGCGTCGCCGCACCGAGCGCACGGCGTAAACGACGACGGTTTCAAGTCCTTTCCGAGCGGATCTTTTTCCGCGCGTCGTTTTCGTGTGTCATCATCCGAATGACGACGCGCGTTCCGAGTGTTCCGTCGACGCGTCGTAGAAGACGCGTCGACGGGTGTGTTGGTGGCGCGCGCTCTCGCGCCTTCGCCCAGCACACCCACCGTTGCGCACGCATCCCTGCTCCGCCACAGACCGTCGCGCCGAGACGCGTAGCGCGCGGTCGGCGAGACGGCGACCCCCCCGCGTTTCGCGCCGCACGCCGCGCATCTCGCCAGCGCCAGCGAAGACGGCACGCCCCCGACGCGATCGCCTTTCCCCTCGGCGCGCGCCTCCGACGCCGCCGCCGCGGACCTCGCCTTCAGGCGAGCTCGCGGAGGCGCCACCGCGGCCGCGGCGGGACGGGAGAACGTCCGCAGTTTGGGGCTCGGGCGAGCGGCGGCGCGTTCGGCGCGGGAACCGTCGTCCGGCGCGTCCGTCGGTTTTCCGTTCGCGGTCGCGTTCGCGTTCGCGTCGTCCGTTTCGTTCGGCGCCCCGTCAGACCGTTGATTCGTCCGACGTCGTCCTCCGCGAAAGCCTCCGAGGTCTCGGCCCTCCCTCGCGGCAGCCGCGGGCTCGTCACCCCCGCGGTCCGTCTCCGACACGTCCGGGGACATCCACCACCGCGCGGGCGCGTCGCGTCCGCGGGAAAGGTCGGGGCGGCGGGACGACGCCGACCGCGCATCTTTCGACGCGGTGGATGCGGTCGACCGCGTCGAAGCGACGGGCGGCGCCGAGAAAAAGACGCTCGACGCGGCTGCTCGGGGTGGGCGCGACGCGCGCTCCATCGCGCGCGCGCGAGCCGCAAGCAGCCGCTCGAAGCGCTTCGATATCAGCACTACGCGCACCGCGTCGCCCCCGGGGGCGACTTCCAGGGTCAGACGCACGGGGTCATCCTCGGACGCGAGCGACATGCGGCCCGGCGCGACGCGCAGTGGCGCTCGTGGCGCACTGTCGAGGCGTTGACGAAAACGTCGTGTCGTTTTTTCGCGTTCGCTAACAACGAAGAGCCAAACGTTCGCGCGCGCGGACCGCCCCTCGACGGCGACCTCGCGTCGGGACCCACGCAAAACCGCGGGCTCGAGCATGGACCCCGCCGACGCTGGACCGAGCTCGAAGCACGACGCCGGCGCCTCGCCCGTTTCCGGTGATTTCCCCTCGGACCGCGCCGACGATTCCGAGACGTCCGCGGAATCCGTGGACCACCGCGCGTGCGCCTCCTTCGACGACGTGCTCCCTGACCTGGCTTCGATGCGCGCGAGCGGCCTGCGCGGCCCTCGCGGCGCGCGCGCGACGGATTTCTTCCGCGACGTCTGGGGGGACGCGCCGATGCGTTGGCGCGTGCGCCCGGAGACGCTGCGATCGCTGCGCGCGGGGTTCCGGAACGGCGACGTCGCCCGACTGATCCGGCGCGATTGCCGGGACGCCGCCAACGATGCGTACGACGAAGAAGACGCGCGGGAGATGACCGACCGAACGAGACCGCCGCTGCGGCACACGCTGAATCTCCCGTTCTGCTTCGCCCCGGGCGCGCACGCGCTGCGGAACGCCATCCTGCGCGTGGCGTACGACGCCCCGGAGCTCGCGGAGGATCTGCTTGAAGACGAGGACGAGACGCGACGAAAAAAACCGTTCACTCAAAAAGAAAAACACCGTTCGCCCTCCTCCTCCGCGCGGTTGCGGTTCGCGAACGACGTGGAAGTGGGCGTGTACGCGAGCCCGGAGGGTGGCGTGGAGGCAGCTTGGCACTACGACGCCAACCACAACGTCACCGTGCAGCTGTACGGGTCGAAAACCTGGTTCGTGACCCCCGGCGAGAAGACGCGCGGCGGCGACGGCGACGCCAACGCCGGGCGCGGGTTGGCGGACGCGCCGAGAAACGGAGGCGAAGCGCGTGACGTTTTCGACGCGAGCGCGATTTCGACGTTCGAGCTCGCCGCGGGGGACGCCATCTACGTGCCACCAGGCGCCTGGCACAGAGTCGTGCCGAGGTCGGCGGAGGCGTCGTCCTCGGTGGCGACGGAAGAGTCAAGCGACCGTACGCCGCTTCAGTCGACGGAAACCGAAAACGGACGACGGCGCGGCGGCGGCGTGCGCGACGCGGTGTGTCTGAGCGTGGACGTGCGCGTGGCGAACGTGCCTCGCGCGCGGTGGGCGTGCGAGTCTGCGTTCCACGCGATGACGAGTTACCGCGGCGCGTCTTGTCCGCGCGCCGCCATGGACGGCGCGCGCGCGCTCGGGGACGACGCGCCCGAACGAGGCGGGGTCGCGACCCAGGCCCGAGTGAACCGCGAAGCCGCGTCGCTTTTGGAAGACGACGCGCGTTTCTGGTACCCGCCTCGGCTCGCGCCGTACCAGCCCGAGATCTCCGACGGTCTCGATCTGCGCGCGAGCCTGGGGTTTTTAGCGGACGCGTTTTCGGCGAAGAAAGCGTGGCGACACGAGATGGAACGCACGGGAAGATACGCCGAAAACGCGCGCGCGACGTGGCACCCGATGGTCGCCGCCCGCGTCGTCGCGGAGGATGAGGAGGAAAAACACGAAACGGACGCGACGGACGCGACGGACGAAGATCTTCGCCGTCTTCCGGAAGAAGAAGCGTTCGTCCTCGACCTTCGCGCCGTTTCCGGTCTGACGCAGATGGAGTACGCGCGTCTCGGGATCGTCCTGCCTGGATGCGTGCGAAGGGACGTCGAGCGGCTCGTGGACGCTCGGATCGTACACGCGAGCGCGTCGAAGACGCTCGCGAACGACG